>C688J18823_10000026_pt1 | contig 88479 bp, 62 predicted proteins | sample HopSoiMetagenom1_FD_18823 | JGI IMG/M metagenome (IMG submission 18823)
ATGACGTTGATCGGCGGGTTGTCGATCGTGACCCGCCAATAGGCGGGAGACCGCCGGGTGACACGAATCTGTGTGAGTTGCGTAGGCGTATTCATCTGGGTCTGGGCAGGTGCGCTCACAGTTGCCATAACGTTTCCTCCATATTGTTAGTCTCGAAACTGGCTGGTTTAAGCCGATTGCGAATCGCAGGTGTGTAGTTCATGCCGTGCAGCGAAATCCCACATGCCGAGGACACGGCCGGCACAAAGCAGCTGCGGACATAAGGCCATCACCATTAAGCCAGAACAAAATGAGCGGCGCAATTGGACGATAGTATTGATCATAAGTTCCATCTCGACAGCAGTTGCGTTCATTCCTCAGTATCCCGCTTTTCTCCATCGCGCCCGCGCAATTGATACGAAGGTATTGGGCAATACCTTCGTCTGATTGTTCCGCGATAGCACCTTTGATGAAATACGCGTTGTAATGAACGATGGATGGAAAGCTCGCTCCTGTTCGCGTAACCTTATATCTCCGGGTTCGTTGATACACCTTTGCCCGCATCACTCCTTGGCGATGAACCTGAAAACCGGCCGTAACCAGCTTCGACCCGAGCTCGCAATCCGGCGGCTTGTTCAGCCGGCAGATGTGGCCGCTTTCGCCGTACACATCATGACCAATACCGCCTTGATAGGCGCAACTTACAACATTGATGGCGGACAGCAATCCGTTGCCGCGTAGCCAAAAAGCAACTTGTGTACTGGACCCTGTGACTTTCTCGATCTAAGGTCAATGCATGGGGAGGAAAAATGGCAACTCTTGATGAGCTTCGCAGTACTCGAGCGAGTTCCGGGATAAGTGATAACAGCGTTGGCATGAAGTTAGAGGCGGTTGTCATCCCGGTGTCGGATGTTGAACGCGCGAAGAGGTTCTATGAGCAACTCGATTGGCGCCCGGACGCCGACTTCTCGTTCGATAACGGCTTCCGGGTCGTCCAGTTCACGCCGCCAGACTCAGGTTGTTCAATCCAATTCGGGACAAAGATCACGTCAGCCGTGCCTGGCTCAGTCCGAGGTCTCTACCTGATCGTGTCCGACATAAACGTTGCACGCAGTCAACTCATCGCGCGAGGTATCGAGGCCAGTGAGGTATTTCATGCCGGAACGCCTGGTTCTCAGTTCCAACCCGATGGAAATGGTCGCGTTAACGGGCCAGCGCCGGATCACGCCAGCTACGGTTCATTTGTGACGTTCAATGACCCTGATGGCAATGGCTGGCTGCTTCAGGAGGTGACAACACGGCTTCCCGGCAGAATGGCCATGAGCGCGACCATTTACGCATCACCTGCGGATCTGGCTAATGCGTTGCGCCGTGCTGAGGCTGCCCATGGTCAACATGAAATAAGGCTCGGACATGCCGATAAGGACTGGCCTGACTGGTACGCCCGGTTCATGAGCGCGGAGCAGGAAGGCAAACAGCCTCCGTCATGAGTGACGTCTAGATCGGCAACCTGCGGAGTGAGACCATGCGTTCTGATATTGATCGAAGCGGGCCACAGTCAGGGCCGCGATCGGAGAGGAACGATTTGTTTATCAGAAAGGAATTTTCATGAATGCCGGATTCACTCTCCTGCTCTCTTTTAGCATCGGCATCATGGCTGGGTTTCGTTCTCTAGTTACACCCGCAGTTGTAGCATGGGCGGCAACCCTGAAATGGATCAATCTTCAAGACACTGCGTTGTCGTTCATGGGAACAACGTGGGCCGTAGGCATCTTCACCGTCCTGGCCTTGGTTGAACTAATCGCTGATAAGCTTCCGAGTACGCCGGCCCGCACAAGCGCGGTCCAGCTGTCTGCACGACTCGTAACAGGGGGATTGAGCGGTGCATGTCTGGCAGTGGCTGGCGGACTGACCTTGTGGCCCGGAGCGCTGGTCGGAGCGGTTGGCACAATCGCGGGTGCTTTCGGCGGGTATCGTCTTCGTGCCAGTTTGGTTCGTGCCCTGCGCGTTCCAGATTTCGTCCTCGCAGTTACTGAAGACCTGGTCACAATCGGACTCGGACTATTACTGGTTTCTCGGTTTTGAGGTCAGAACCAATACCAAGGTATCGCCGCTACTATCGTCTAATTGTTTTCCCTCTGCGCCTCTGTTGTGATTGTCCGCGCGGCCCGCGGCTCTGTTAAAAGGGCGGGGACCTCGAACATCGTTCTGACCCTCAATCAAAAGGAAGAACCAAATGATAAAACCTGGATCAAATGAAAACGAAATATCTCGTGATCGTCTCGCGGAGTTGTTGAACGACGATCTCTGTCGCGAATATCAGGCAATCATTGCCTACGTGGTTTATTCGCAGGTGCTGAGCGGTGCTCAGTATATGGATATCGCTGCCCAGCTCGAGATCCATGCCAAGCAGGAGCTCGATCATGCACTTATTATCGCCAGGCAGATCGACTATCTCGGAAAAATGCCGGCGGTTACTCCCCGGCCGGTTCGCACATCGGAGAATGCTGAAGACATGCTTCGGTTCGATCTTGAAAATGAAAACGAAACCATACGTAATTACCGTGAGCGCGTCCGGCAATGTGAAACGCTGGAAGAATATGCAATGGCGGAACAGATTCGGCAAATCCTGGTGCAGGAGCAGGACCACCAGATCGATTTGGCGACTGCGCTGGGAGAAGATGTTCCAGACCTGAGCCGCCGGCCAGAAGCCGGTAAAACAGCCAAGCAGGGTTAGTCCTATCTCGCCTGGCTGCGATCGAAAGACTAACGCTTTGTGACAAGTCTCACGCGACAAAATTCCTTTGGAAAGGTTCATGTATGTACAAAATGAGAAAGCCAGTGATAGTCCTCGCAACAGCTGTATTCGTGGTGATGGCATGGTCCATGTTGGCTCAATCCACGCCCACGTCTCCGCAGGCCGCGGCCAGCGCCAATGATCAGAACATCAGCAACTATGCGCAAGAGATGCTAAAGCAGGGCCGGGAGATTTTCCGTTTCGACACTTTTGGCGACGAAGCTTTTTGGGGGGACTCGCTGCATCTTCATCAGGCAATTGCCGGAGAAAAACTGGGCGGTGTAGGTCCGGGCGTAAGTCCCAAAACCGCGCTGGCCGTGGGTCTAAAAGTTGATCTGGACTCTTTGCCCGCCAGTCTGGTGGACCAGATCAAAGCAGGTAAGGTCAATCTTGACGATCCCGCCACAACGTTGGCCTTGCTTAAGCTCAACTCGGTTGTTGGAGTAACCGGCCACTTTGACCAACAAGGAAGATTGGTCTCGATGGGGATCCAGTGCGCGTTATGTCATTCCACAGTGGACGATGCGCTGGTTCCGAGAATCGGTCACCGTCTCGACGGATGGGGCGCTCGTGATTTGAACGTCGGGGCCATAGTATCTTTGGCGCCGAACCTCAAACCCTTTTCCGACTTGCTGGGGGTGGACGTAGCTACAGTGAAGAAGGTGCTTGGCAGTTGGGGGCCTGGCTGCTATGACGCAGAGCTTGATAAAGACGGGAAGGGTCTCCGACCCGACGGAAAACGTGCCTGCACGCTGATCCCCCCGGCCTATGGTCTGGCTGGCGTGAACCTGCATACCTGGACAGGGTTCGGATCGGTGCCCTACTGGAACGCTTATGTTGGCGCCACAGAGATGCACGGATCGGGCACGTTCTATGATGCTCGTCTCAACGACAAGGCAACGTACCCGGCTGCCGCGAAAAGCGGTTCCTATAACTCTCGTGGCAAACCGGACCAGCTCACTTCCAAGCTGGCGGCGCTCCACTTTTATCAATTGGCGATTCCGGCGCCGAAGCCGCCGGCGGGAAGTTACGACCAGGCCGCCGCGAACCTTGGGAAAGTTGTGTTCGAAGGGAAAGGCAAATGCGCTACCTGCCATGTCCCGCCTTTGTACACGGAACCCGGGAACAACCTGCACACGCCAAGTGAGATCGGCGTGGACTCCTTCCAGGCAGATCGCTCGCCAACACATATGTATCGCACGGCCCCACTGGCAGGCTTATGGAGCCGCCAAAGCCGTGGTTTTTACCATGATGGTCGCTTCCAGACTCTCGACGAGGTCATTCAACATTATGACAAGCATTTCAATCTGGGTTTGTCCCCCGAGGAAAGTAAGGAATTGGTCGAATTCATGAAATCACTTTAGCTGTCGGAATACCGAAACACTCACTGTTGCCATCGTCCAATAGACGCACTGCAGGCTTCTGGCTCAATCGTTTTGTACGCTCGCAGCGATGTGATCCAGAAGCCTGGTTGTGGGAACTTTCAGATAAGCACCGAAGCACCGCCCAAATGGCGAGCCGCCCAAGACGGACCGAAGCAATTAAGATGGTCCATTAGAGATCAAGTTCAACTTCAGTTACAAGCATTGAGCAGCAGATCAAACAATTTCCGTTAACTGACTGAGTGAGAGGCTGGGGCGAGTACCGGAGAGTGCCGTCCAGCAATCCGCACTCGCAGTATGGCAAACACCAGTACGGCAGGACCACTTCACGGGAACATCACAAGCTTCAGCCAAACTCAAAGCAGATTCTTGAATCTACCATCCCATGGAACGCTGAGTCTGCTGCGAACAAATGAAACTCTTGGGCCGGTTCAAACAGAATCCCGCGGAGCATGCGGAACCCTAGTCTCCATTTTCACAACTCCCGAGTATAGATGAATCATTTTCCGATTCAATTTGCGAGGAAGAGAGGCGGATGGCGGAGCGTGAGTTATGTTTATCTTCGCGGTGACAGAATTGTACGGCCCCGAGCAGGCCAGGATCTCTGGAAAAGAATGGCTCCATGAATCCGAACCGATGGACAACCTCCCACTTGCGACGAGCCGAAATTGGCGAGGGGGGCACAATTGCAATTTCGGCGCGGCTGGCAACGCGTATCGATGTTGCCAGGAATGTCCAACAACATTCGGCTTGAGCGCCACGGATCAGGATCTCTCCCCAATGTCTTAACCATCTACGTCCAAGACCGCCTTCACAAAAGCCTGTGGGGCTTCTTGCGGAAGGTTATGCCCGATACCACCATTAATCGTTCGATGCTCATATTTTCCCGTGAATTTGCTGCGATATGCGCTGGGTTCCGGGTGTGGTGCGCCGTTCGCGTCCCCTTCCAATGTGATGGTGGGCACATTGATCGCTGGGCTTTGAGCAAGCTTCTTTTCGAGATCATCATATTTCAATTCACCTTCAGCCACTCCAAGCCGCCAGCGATAGTTGTGGATGACGATGGCAACGTGATCTGGGTTGTCGAAGGATGCCGCGGTGCGATCAAACGTGACATCATCGAATGCCCATTTGGGTGAAGCAAGCTGCCAGATAAGCGTGGCAAAGTCTCGACGATTCTTGTCATAGCCGTTTCGTCCGCGTTCCGTTGCGAAATAGTACTGGTACCACCATTGCAGCTCAGCCTTCGGAGGTAATGGCAGCTTGCCGGCTTCCTGGTTGCCGATCAAATAACCGCTTACAGAAACGAGCGCCTTACAACGATCAGGCCAGATTGCGGCAACGATATTGGCGGTTCTCGCACCCCAATCAAAACCGGCGACGGTGGCTTTCTCGATTTTGAGCCCATCCATTAAATCGATAACGTCAATGGCGAGCGCCGACTGTTGGCCATTTCGGACAGCTTCATTTGAAAGAAAACGCGTTGAACCATAGCCGCGCAGGTAAGGCACAATCACACGATAGCCTGATGACGCCAGCAATGGAGCGACATCTACAAAGCTGTGAATGTCATAAGGCCAGCCATGCAGAAGAATAACGGGACGACCAGTTGGAGGACCCGCTTCAATGTATCCCACACTCAGCACGCCCGCATCGATTTGCTTGACTGGGCCGAATGACGGGTTCTTGCGGTCCGCACTATTAGCTATGGCCAGGGCTGTTTCGGGTCCTTTCGCTAAAAGTGGACTCCTCGCCATGAGCGCTGCCGCCGCGGAAGCGCCAGCCATGGTAAGAAGGTGACGACGGGAGATTCCGGTCGATTCTAATAATTTCATAATGAGTCTCCTTGGCCCCGGCTGCAAACCGGAATTCGTCAACGCGAAGAACCGATAAAGTTTAGGACCAGTGCTGCGATTTGATCGGCGGCTGTATCCAAAGCAAAATGACCCGCCTCAAGCACATGTACCTGCGCATTTGGGACATCTTTTCGGTAGCGCTCAGGTTCGCCGGGATCGAATGACAGGTCATACCTGCCCCAGATCACTAGTAGACGTGGCTGCTTCTGATGCATCCAGGCCTGCCATTTTGGATAGGCATCCACGTTCGTGCGATAGTCGTAGAAGAGATCACTTTGAATGTCACCTTGGCCGGGCTGATTGAGAAAGGCAAATTCATCGGTCCAAAGATCAGGATCGTAACGTTCGATATTCGGATCGTTGCCGATGTGGCGTGTCCGGGTGGTTAGCAGGGATAAAAGATTTGTCCGAAGGGCGCTTTCATTGGCGGCGCGTTCTGCCCAGAAGGCCCGGCGGGCCTTCCAATTCTCACCCAGGCCCTCATTGTGCGTGACTGCGTCCTGAACAATGAGCGCTTCCGCGCGCTCTGGATGCGCAAGCACCATGCGAAAGCCTACTGGGCCGCCATAATCCTGCATGTAAAGCGTGTAGCGTGAAATCCCGAGCGCTTCGGTAAAGTGGTTCATAATCTCGGCAAGGTGATCAAACGTGTAAGCGAACTTTTTCGGATCAGGCCAGTCGCTGTGTCCGAAGCCGGGGTAATCAGGCGCGACAAGATGGTAGCGACTTGAAAGCCGCGCGAAGAGTGGCTCAAACATCCGCGAAGAAGAGGGCAGGCCGTGTAAGAGTAGAAGCGTTGGCGCATTCTTTGGGCCAGCCTCCCTGTAAAAGATAGAAAGCCCGTCAACCTGCACGGTTCGATAAAAAGTAGGATGTTCCATCGTGCTTCCCTTCCCCTGGGCCTGTGCCGGCAATTTCGATGAGGCAAGAATGACAGTGAGAATCAGCGCCCGCATGAAATTTGGCTGGCGTAGGACGCTAAATGAAGACTTTAAAATATGTGTCATTCAGCCCTCTGAGTTGGTGTCGGAAATTCATTCTTCGCTTAGCTTCAGCGTAGCGGCCTAAAAGCGGCACGAATCTCTTCAGTGAAAAGCTGCGGCTGCTCCCAAGCCGCAAAGTGCCCGCCTTTGGAGAGCCGATTGTAGTAAATCAATTTCGGGTAGGCTTTTTCTGTCCAACTCCTTGGGGCTGCATAGATTTCATCGGGAAAAACGCTCACGGCCGTCGGGACCGGAACACCTTTCGGTGCAAAAAAAGGAAGCTTGCTTTCCCAATAAAGACGAGCTGATGAGACTGCCGTATTTGTTAACCAATAGAGTGTGACGTTATCGAGGATGTCGTCTCGCGTCAGGCCCTCGCGCTGACCATCGAAAACGCGCGCGATGAGTGCCTGACTGCTGGCGTCATGGTCGAGCATCCAGGCAGCCAGGCCAACCGGTGAATCTGCAATCCCGTAAAGCGTCTGTGGGCGGTTCGCCATCTCCTGCGCGTAACCCAGGCCGTGCTTATAGAAGAAGTCGAGTTGGTCCCACGCTCCCTTCTCCTCGCCCGACAGGCCGGACGGCGGCGGCTCGCCGAATTGTAGCGCCTTGTCAATATTGGCTGGGACAGTCGCCGGCATGTTGGTATGGATTCCGATCAATTCCGGAGGCGATTGCAATGCCATCTGCTCCGTAACAGCGTTTCCCCAATCGCCGCCCTGGGCTACAAATCGCGTGTATCCAAGCCGCTTCATCAGCGTTGTCCATGCGCGCGCGATGCGGATTGGATCCCAACCGGTCGCGGCCGGCTTTCCTGAAAACCCATAGCCCGGCAGCGAAGGAATAACCACATCAAAAGCATCTTCCGCCTTTCCACCGTAAGCAGGAGGGTCAGTGAGCGGCCCTATGATTTTCAGCTGCTCGATAATTGAGCCGGGCCATCCATGCGTAATGATCAGCGGCAACGCGTTTGGATGCTTCGAGCGAACGTGAATAAAGTGGATGTCCAGCCCATCAATTTCAGTGACGAATTGTGGCAAGGCATTCAATCTCGCCTCGCACTTGCGCCAGTCGTAGTCTTTTTCCCAGTATTGAGCAAGTTCTTTCAGCGTCGCGAGTTTTACTCCCTGGGAGCTGTCTGAGACCGTCTCGTGTTCAGGCCAGCGTGTCGCCGCGATTCGCCTGCGAAGATCTTTCAAAGCTTCGTCGGTAACCTTGATTTTGAATGGTCGGATTGTGGCCGCAGTGGAATCAGCTTCAATTGTCGCGGTTGCAGCTCGGGTCATGGCGCTCTCCTTTTTTGTTGTCTCAAGTTGCGAAGTAGCTGTCTGAGCAAAAACGGGAGGGATCAACAAGACCATTCCCAACGCAGCCATTACGGCGCTCCTCCGCAGGATCAAGGAGGAGAAAGAGCAGGCGTGGCCGGCTCTGCAAATGGGCTGTACTACTTTGTGAATCATGGCTGACTCCTTGGTAATTTTGGATTCCAAACTCAATTCGGACCGAATTGCAATGACCTATCAAATCAGAGGCGCTGAACTGAAACAATCGGACGATGGTATTGTCCGTCGGCAGACGTGCTAGCCAAGATATCCTTCTAGGCCTGCGGAGCGACGGTACAGATATGCGACCGCCGCTCTGGATCAACTTCCATCCCATATTTTCAGGCAGCAGTCCGCTGTTCAACTGGCTGTACTTCCCGAAGCAGACCAGTTTCGACGTCGAAAATAAAGCCTCTCACCGGAACATCTTTTGCAATCCATGGATGTGACCTCACTTTTTTGATCTGTTCCCGAGTATTCTGCTCGGGGTCAGTGTAAGAAAAGAAACGCATGGGAGCGGGCGATGTGTCGCCGGTGGAAGCAGCAAGCTTCGAGTTCAGCTCATCATCGGTGAAGGTAGTGAATCCACAGCCGGTGTGGTTGAGAAGCAATATCTCTGTTGTTCCGAGTACACGGGTCGAAACAACAAGCTCTCCGAGAACATCTTCTGTTACTGCGGGTCCGCCGGTTCGGATAACGTCAATATCCGCCTGCGGCAGTCCCAGGATTCCAGGTAGATCTGAGAGGCGGGGATCCATGCAGGTTACAACTGCTATTTTAGGGGCGGGGCGTTTGCCCAAAGTTGAATTGTAGTTTTTTGCATAGTTGCGGTTTGCTTCGAGCGCCTTGTCGATAATACTCATCGTTAGCCTCCATCATTAGTCGGTTATCTGGCTTCATGCGTGTCACTACAGCGCACCTTCGTCGTTGGCATCGAGTGTTTCAGACAGCGATTCCATCCCTACAATCACATGAACGCGAAGAGAAGCCTATTGGACGAAGGTATTGTCCAATACCTTCGTATGTAGAAGCTGGGAGTACCATGCGCACTTGCATCCATCCCCAGAGGTGTCAAATGTGCGAAGGACAGGGGAGTCTTTTTACTTTATGTTGGGGATTGGCATTGAAAATGGTGCGGTCGTTTTGAAATCGCTTTCAGAAGAGCTATCGAATCTAGCGAATTGCAACCTTGAGACGAGCTAAGGAATCCTTGCGCGGACTCGAATGTCTCACATTCCAACCTTCGGTCTAATCAACAGTTCCGATGATTCGCGCACCGAAGCATCATCGTCACCAATGAAGACGACGGCCTTATAAAAACGGGCTTGAAAACGGTACGATTTTATCGCCAGTTGACGCCATTAAAATTGTATTCTCCTCGAGAATGACCGATGAAGTCTTCAAGCGGCTTGCAGAGCTTTCTTGATCGCCGCGAGGAGAGCTGTATCACTAAAAGGTTTGAGTAGAAAATCCACTGCGCCTTTCTTGAGCAGCCGGTCGCGAACTGCCTCATCTCTTTGACCACTAATAAATATGATCGGGATCGCTTTTCCGACACGTTCCAGTTCCAGATCAAGTTCCGGTCCACCGATCCCTGGCATATTAATGTCGAGGAGCAGACATCGCGTCTCATCGACATAACCGGACGAGAGAAATTCTTCGGCTGACGAAAAAGCTCGAGCCGCAAAGCCGAACTCCCTAATCAGGTCAGGCAGAGACTCGCGTACCGACTCGTCATCATCGACTACAGACAGAAGCGGACGCTCGCTCCTGCTCGTACCCCCAGAGTACTCCATGACGAAACAATGCTCTATTTCCAAAGGGCTGTCCATTATGCTTTGGTATTGCTTCTACCCTCGATCAGGAGCCTGCATCGTGCAACATCCGTCAATCTATCGCTGGATGAGCATTAACCCGGTTCTTAGGTGCACGAGAGCAAACGGGATGGGAGGTGGTGATCTTATTCATCCGATAACTCCAGGAGGACATTGCTCCGGCGCTGTTGGAGTATTTAAGGATTTACTAATCCTGTGACGTCCAACCGAACTTAGGTCTCAGATCATAAGTTAGTGCAATACATTCTTCCTCAGGCTCTGGCCTAATCAAAACTGTGGCTGATCAGAGCGATGGGAGAAGCACGCCAGCGTGGAAGCAGCAACAATGAAACAAGAGATCTAAGCGAGACTAATGCTTCGATCATTTCGCTCAGATCAACACTACACAATTTGTTTTTCGATCATCGAATCTTGATTTGCACTTGACCATCGACCATTCGGCAGTCGTAAACAGGGATGCCATCGCAGGCGGGCCCTTGAACAACGCTACCGTCTTCAAGTGAAAACCTCGAGGCATGCCACGGGCACTCGATTGTTCCGCCTACAATTTTCCCCTCACTGAGCGGGGCGCCGTAGTGCGAGCAAACTGCGCCAAGAGCATGAATCCGCTCATTGATCTTCACCAGCAGTATCGGTTGTTCGTCGACCAACACTCGCTTGAGTTGACCCTCAGCAAGGTGGTCCGGTATCAAAACCGGCGTGAAGTTTGTAGGGCCGCTCCGGTAGGCGTTGCGGTTGATCATGACTCCCATGTGAAAAACCATCACGCCGCCCAGATAGCCGCCTCCCATTACGAGCAGATATCCTGCAAGAGAGACAGAAAATGCTGTCCAGCCAGGCTGCCAGTGCTGGTTCCAGCGGACCAGGAAAGAACAGAAGAAGAGTACCGTTGCAGTGACATTCACAACGGCATGGAAAGCACCGATGGCTTTTTCAGGAGGATCAACATCCATCCAGTCCGCCAGCCCCGCTGCAGCTGCACCCAACGCTCCTGCCACGCCAACCAGGACGGCAATGCTGGAAGCAAGGCCAAGCTGGGGTAAATGGAAGATCAACGCGGTCAAATCCAGCGCGATCACTATCGTCCAAGCACCTATTGGTACGTCTGTCAGTGCAGGATGCAATGGATGCCCAGCCCATGTTCCATTCAGGAAAAGCTTGATTTGACGCATTGCAGGTGGCGCGAAGCAACGACGCAAAAATCCGTCCAGATGCGAAGCAATTTCCCCGATCCAATTGGAACCGATGATCCGCGCAGAAATTCGCGACGTTAAATCCCGTTCTTTTCGAGGTTTATCGTCATCTCTCGTGGTCTTTTCGTTGGTTTCGGGAATAAGGCTTGGAGTCCCTTGAATGCCTGACATACAGTCCTCCACTGTTGGAAAAGTCTAGATTTCACCATCGCCTAAGATTAAGCCAGAAAGGAAATAAGAAATAAATTGGACTATGGTATCGACTCGCACTCAGGCTCTTTAACCAAATAAGGCAGAGGAACTGAATGACTACTAATGATTATCAGTTTTACTTAACGTTGGTATGCGAAATGAGTTCAACATTCCGCAGCCAAAATCTTAGGGCAGAACCGTAGATAGGATGCTAGATAAAGAGCGGTTTGCGGTTCGCAAGCAATGATTCGTTGGGATTGGAAATTTAATTGATCGGTGACAGGGCAGCGTTCTAACCAACTGAACTACGTCCCCAGCTTGTTTTCAGCGGGTTAGTGGGAAACCCGCGTCTTTACTGTACTTCCCTGCTGTCAACTGTTTCGCCTGTTTCAAATGTTTCCACCCCATATATCCAAAAGTTGGGAAGAAACGGACACCATGGACACGATGCGAAAACCGTGACCAGAGCATCTGTCCCTGCTCTGTGAATTAAATTGTAACAGAGGAATCCGAAAATTTGGGCAGCCCCTGATTCGTGGGACACCGAACCGGTGGGTTCAGGGCGATTTCTTGGCGTCCGCTCTAAAATGCTTCCGTATGAAAGTCCACCGCTATTCGCGAGGAAGGGTCAGGAGCAGCCCGAGGCCAAGGCTACTCTGGCGTGGACGAAAGACTGTTCTGCCGGCTTGACGCTTTCAACCTTGAGCCTTGATACCTTCGCCCCAGGCTCCGCACAGTTCGTCTTTTGCAGGCCAGATGAACTTCTTCGTAATCAGGGGAGCCAACGCTGCAGCGACGGGCGCAGGTACAGCCAAAGCCACTAAAGCGCCCGCCACGGCCGCGATGATAGCTGTGTCCCCAAGGCTCAGGGAATCCAGAATCGCTTGCCGATCTTTCTTATTGCTACCCTTGTTAGAGCAAACAAGGCCGTAGAGTTCCTTATTCCAGCGTTTCAGAACACGGAGCCCGAGCGCTTCGATGTCGTTCAGGGGGCCCATCGTCTTGCTGTCATACTTCGGCTCCAGATCCACGTTATCTTTCAGCGCAGGATTGAGGTCAATCGCTTTCGACCGTAACCCGATCTGCTTTACAAGAGCAGCTTCGTCCCTATCCTTGAGGCGGTTCGCTTCCTCTATCACAGCAGAGATGTCTGGCATGTCGTGTCCTCACGATTATTTTCAATTTGTTGGTTTGGCCGTCGAACTCGGTGTTGCTTGTAGGATTGCCTCCGACCCAAGCCTCGCAGTCGCACGCCCGTAGAGGGTGTAGGCAAGCCCAAGTGGATTCTTGATCTCCTTCAGGAAATATCGGCGGGCTTTCCAGAGCGCAGTTCCGATGTCTTCGCCCCCGAAGAGTTCGTCGAGGACATGTTTCGCGAACGCGTTCGCGAACACGGCCGTCATAAGACTCTCGGTCCCGAGTACCGCGGACGCGTTATGATCGAGAAAGACCCGAACGAAGCCACTGGAGAGCGATGGTACCAAGTCGGCCGACTGGCACATATTGAGGAAGACTATGGGGCGCCTGATCTCAAAGAAATCCTGACGCTTCAGAGCGCTTTCCTTGATCTCCGAACCGCCAATATAAATCCACGATTCATCCCCCATTTTTGCCGTCAGAGCGAGCACCGTCTCAAGGGCTGCCCGTTCCGGAGAAGATTCGCTCAGCTTCTCGATTTTTTGTTTCAGCAAGCTTGCTCCATCGGGCCGCACAACACCGATTCGCGTCGAAGCATATCCATGGCAGTAAAAATAAATTAAGTGCGCGGCGGGGTTCCGCACTAACTCTGTGAAGAGAGTCTGTTGATTGCTGATCGGTTGGGTGACCGCAAGTTTCCCGGCGGCGGCATCTGCATACTGCTTGAACAATTCCTCTTGCAAATCGGAATTGTCGAAGGCGGAGTCGAGCGCGAAGACAACACCAACTGGCTCGTTCTTAAGCCCGTCTGTTCTCGGACCATTGGTTACCTGCTCGATTTGATAACGAGCGCCCCAAAATCGCAGCGGGTCCGGCGTCGTCGAATCCCTTACTGGCGCGTAGAGAATGCTCCAGGGAAATACGAAGTCACTCTCTGCCGCGCCAAAATATGTAATCTGGATATGGTGTGCCTCACCCAAGTCCATTGAAGTGAGGAGCTCGCCTAGTCTCTCTGATGCTCCAGTCTGATCCGCATATCTTGCCCCGAACAAGAGAGACCATGCATCTCCACCCAGCTTAGCTAAGTCACCGATATATCGCTCGAATGTCGGCCGAGTCACGCTAAGCTGATCCGCATAGTTCGTGATCACGAGGTTGGTCCAGAAGTCCCGCACCTTCGTCAACAACGCATCCAAGTCGCGGTCGCTAATTTGGCGAGAGATCGGGATCTCGATTGCCGCATTGTTCCGCCCGGCGAAGATGAACTCGAAACGATAACCGCGATCGATTGGATAAACTCGAATCGAAAGTCCACGCTGCGGGTTCTTCGGCTCAACTTGTAGAACTCCTCGATGCTTGTCCGGCCAAAAAAGGTGACGTTGAGGGACACCCGCTTTTTTCACTTCGACGTCAGACCCAACAACCGTCACGAAGACTCTCACGATGTCGAGCAAATCCAGAGAGGCATCGTAAAGCCGGACTTCGATATATCCTTGCGGCATGCTTCGCCGACCTACAGATTTGACAGTGAGATGAAACAGCGCCGAATCGCTATCAGCGTTGTACGGCCAGGTTATCCTCGCGAATGCCTCTTTGATCTCAATACAGTCGAATCTTGGATCGGGTTTAACTAGGACGTAGATTTTCAAGTCTTCTTTGTCTCGACGAGGGTTATCCACCGCGCGGGGAGCTTTTTCCTGCGCATCAATTCCACGCCTCTTCAGCCGAATCGCGGCTTCAAGCGTGTATGCCTTGGATGAAACCAGCGGTACACCGTCTTCGAGTTGAGTCGATTCCGAAAGGTCGCTCTTGTAAATATGGTCCTCGTACATGGCGACATCGGTGTAGCGTTGTGGCTCATCGGGCGGAGACGGTGGTACTGGCGCTCCTGGAGGCAGAGGTGGACTCATCATTTCGGACGGCCCGGGCGGTTTTGGCGGCTCCGCTTTACCGATCCGCGGAGCAGGAAGTGCTGCTTGTGCAGAAGGACCACCCAGGCGAGTATCGTCGTAGAAGTATTTTCCAGAACTCGCAATTCCCCTCTGCCGTTCGATCACAGAAGCATGAGTTCGCTCCTGAGCTTCGCTAATGAGAGCTTCGGTCGTCAGTAGGAGACCGGCGATCGATCCTGCGTTCAGTAGCGCGGTGCGGACGACCTTAGTTGGATCAAGGACCCCGGCTTTCACAAGATCTTCGAATTCATCACTCAATGCGTTGTAACCAAAGTGCGGATCGATGGCACTGAGCACCCTGGCAAGGACAATCGACCCATCGGCACCGGCATTCGCCGCGATCTGACGAAGTGGCTCACGCATCGCGAACTTTACGACGTTGACGCCGGTTCGTTCGTCACCTTCCACCGACAACTCATCAAGCAAAAGGCTGCAGCGGCTTAGGGCTACTCCGCCGCCGGGCACAATACCCTCCTCGACCGCCGCCCGAGTGGCGTGCATTGCGTCTTCGGCACGCGCCTTTTTCTCTTTGATTTCAGTTTCCGTTGCTCCGCCCACCTTAATAACGGCAACACCACTGGTGAGCTTGGCTAGCCGCTCTTGCAGCTTCTCGCGGTCGTACTTACTTGTCGTCCTCTCAATTTCACGTCGGATCTGCTTGGAACGAGTTTGAATTTCCGCGTGCTTGCCGCGACTTCCGATGAGAGTTGTATTGTCCTTGTCGATGGTGACTCGCTCGGCTTGACCGAGGTCGCTCAGTTGAATGTTCTCAAGCTTGATTCCAAGCTCCTCCGTGATAGCCTTGCCCCCGGTCAGGACGGCCATATCCTGCAATATCGCTTTGCGGCGATCCCCGAAACCTGGCGCCTTTACCGCGGCTGCCTGCAGTGTGTCTCTCAGCTTGTTGACCACCAGCGTCGCAAGAGCTTCGCCATCAACATCCTCAGCGACAATGAGAATCGGCTTACCGCTCTTGGCGACGCTCTCAAGGAGCGGAAGCAGATCCTTCATCGTGGTTATCTTTTTTTCGTACAGCAAGATGTAGGGATTCTCGAGCGTAACTTCCATCCGATCGGGATCAGTCACGAAGTACGGTGAGAGATAGCCGCGGTCGAACTGCATGCCCTCAACGACATCAAGGCGGCTTTCGAGCGACTTGGATTCCTCGACCGTTATGACACCGTCTTTGCCAACTCGTTCGACCGCGTCAGCGATCATTCTGCCAATCGTCTCGTCGTTATTCGCGCTGATCGTGCCGACTTGAGCGATCATCTTCCCGAAAACGGGCAGCGAAATCCTGTCGAGTTCTCCCTTACGCCGCGACCCCGTTGTGGTGTCTATATCGCCCACTATCAGGTGAATCGCTTTCTCCATGCCCCGCTTGACGGCCATAGGGTTGGCGCCAGCCGCCACTATCCGGACACCCTCGCGATACATCGCCTGGGCCAGTACGGTGGCCGTGGTCGTCCCATCGCCGGCGACATCCGATGTCTTGCTGGCAACCTCGCGGACCATCTGGGCGCCCATGTTTTCCAGAGAGTCTGTCAGGTCGATCTCCTTCGCCACCGTGACGCCGTCCTTGGTCACGATAGGCGAACCAAGCTTCTTCGCAATGACGACGTTACGTCCCCGCGGGCCGAGGGTGACCTTTACGGTGTCGGCGAGAGAGTTGACGCCACGCAGAATCGCCGAGCGCGAGTCAGAACCGTATATAACCTCTTTTGGCATACATGCAGATTGGAATATGGAAGCCCATGGGGAGAAAGGGCATCATATGCCAAGACCTGAGGTTTGCGTCAAGATTTTGACAAGCCGTCTGTTCGAGCGACGCCTATTCTGGGCAGAACGACCCGAAGGTCAAAACGCATCAACAGCAACCCGTCCTTAAATCTGAATGAAAATTGGCAGGTTACGATGACGCGGCTCACCCGCCTGCGGGAAAATTAGGCCCCTGTACCCCGTTCGCACAACAACACCTGGAGCGTTCTACTGACGCGTTGATGCAACTGCGGCGTCCGGCTCAAGGTTCGATGCCACTCCGCTGGAGTCCATGCTATCGACCCTAATCACTTCTTTGAGATCAGCAACGTGAGTCTTTGTGAAATAGATAGCAAGGTCCTTCTGTGCGAGCACGACGTCAAGTTCGTTCCCCGCCAATTCAACGAATGCATCCTTGATTGAATCGGCAGAGTTGTTCGCGTATTGAAACATCGCCGCGTGGTTAGGGCATAGAGCCAAGTAGTTCTGATAGTGGCGCTTCTTCAGTTCCGGAAAAAACTCGACTGTTTCGAAATAATCAGCGCCGTCTTCAAGCTTGAACGGCAATTGACCTTTGCATATCTGACAGATCATTTCCGCATCAGCATTGGTGTACTGCTGACGGAGATATTGCATGGCCTCCTGTTTCACCTCATCTCGCCCAATGGAAACGGCACGCGTTCGCAGCTCGGTACGTCGATCCGGCGCGGAGGCAGCCTTCGTGGCCACGCGTTCGGCGCGACGCTCAGGATTGGTCGACTCATTCTGTGGCAAGGATGTTAGTGGCGCACGCTCGCGATCTGCGAGGATGCGCTCTTGCTCCTCAGCAGGTAATGCAGAGAACCGTTTGGCACGGTCCAGACTCGCCTCATCCCGGAACCCGAGCTCTTTTGCAACTATATCTTTCTGCCGTCTCTCTTCCGATTTAGCGGCGATTTCTCTGCCAAATCCAACAGCCTTTAGCCACGCCAAGCCCGCGTCGTACGCGAACCCATCAGGGAGAAGATCGCGTGATGCATCAGGTGGTCGAACAAAGAGCCCGTCGCCTTGAGGGATCCATGCAAGCGTTCTAAGCTGATGTACGAGCTGAGAATCGGCTTGGCGCGCGCCCCAGCTCTCACTCTTTCTAAAGGTTGCTTTCAGGTAGTCCGGATAGGCCGGTAACGAACACATCGTTCGCCATATGAGCCGAGAAAGAGCGACAGATGGATTCGCCAGAAGGGTCTCGAGTCCGCCAATTACAAAATCGCGATCAATCGGCGAAGTATATCTCTCCCCAGGAGCGGCGCTCAGGTACGGATACTGCGGGTTGGAATGGCAGCGTGTCTGGCTAACCTCTAAACGTGTCTGTGCACCGACAGATTCTGCAAATTTGACCACCCTCTTGAGAGCTACTCCGTAATCACTGTAACCGTCACCCAGGGCGACCCGGGCAGCATCTTTTCCCAGACCCTCATAATATGCGCTCAGGCCAGAGTCGACAAAGGGTTCGTCTAGAAATATCGCCTTGGGTTTTCGCCATTTCCCGTTCTTACTTTCGAATATGAAATACTCGGCGAAGAGACTTGATTTCGTTGAATCCTTTTCGACTAACGCTACGAAGCGCTTGAGATCCTGCTTCTGCGGCTTAAAGTTCTCGCTCGTGTATCGCTTTTTTAGAATAACTTCGACCTGCTCCGCTTCGCCGACCTCTCGAACACCGATCGCTTCAAGCAGTTTTCTCGCGTTCGCCTGTTGAGCCTTGCTTTTGCCCGATGTATAGACATTTACGTCCACACGGGGCAACAGTTCGTCGTCCTCCACACCATCGGTTGGGAAAAAACAATTGGTACCCACACTGTAATTGCCGTTACTCAGGCGGACAATTCTGACGTCGTTCAGGCGATCGCAGCTGCCGGTCGCGCTGAACTCAGTCTGGAGAAGCGAATATAACTTCTGCAGCCACTCCGCCGGCTTTGCGGCGAGCCATGCTGCGAAGTCAGCATCAGGGCCCGTGACGAAACATCCCCGAGCAAAGTGGGTCCCTTCGGAAGCCTTTTCAATGAGGAGTTCGATGAAGTCTTCGATGTCCCAATCCGTTATCTTCAATCCACCAAGAAAGCGATCCGCATCGCTGTTCTTTTGTGTCACACCAACTGCCCACTGCGGTGGGTCGCCATCGTAATCAACCAGGAGCGCAAGATCCTTTTCCGACAAGAGCTCCTTGAGTGAGGCTTTGGCCTGGAAAAGAATCTTAGCCGGCGCGTGTGATTTCGAATGAGTCGGCGTGAGCGGCTTCTGATTCATCTCCTCGACGATTGCGGCTCTGATGCATTCATATCGCGGTGGGATTTGCTCATCCTGCGGATTGGGTAAGACGGAAAGCAAGTCAACAGAAAGGAGTCCCAAGTCGCGCATCGCATGTAGTGAAGCTGCCGACAATTCTGCCAGCTGCCGGAAAAGAGGCTGGTTTGCGGGAGTATCCTTGATACTGGCCCGACTGAGTTCCGGAACGAATGGTGCGTGCAGATGAAAGCGCAGACCAGATGTCTCCTTTTCGGCCGGGAAGAACACCGCTACTCGCCCCGGCGCTGCCGGCACTATTTTCATCCGCTTAACTAACGGTCTCGCCGGGTCGAATTGCCGCACACCAGGCACAAAATCGAGCAAAAAGGCGATTGCAACGCGCAATTTGTCCAATCCCTCAACTGCGCGGTCGAATCTCAAAAAATGAGAGGCTGTCGTCCTGCTGCTTGTTTCCTTGAGCACTTCAAAATGATGCTCGGAGTGCTGAACCCGTCGAACTTCGCCTGCAGAGCCATTGCCGATTTGCCATTGAATCGACTGCAAATGGGGAAGAAATAGCAGAGTGGTTTCAGCTATGTCGTTGAGGCCAGCTTCGATCTCCCTGTGTGCAAGGTCGGCCTTCTTTTTTGGGTTATTGAAGGGGAACTCGAAGTGCGTGCTTGGGCCGAGATTGGCCGTCGATTTCAGGGCGGTCGGCAACACCAAATTAGCTATCTGGAAGGAGAAAGTCGGCGACCAGATACGAGGCGTGTCGGAATACGCGAACACCGCTTTGAAGCCAATGCCGAATTGTCCGATCTTGTCACGCTCTTCTCTTTTCGAGCTCTTGCCGATGTTCGTGATTCGCCAGATGTCCGTCTCATTAAAGGGTCGGCCATTGTGTTCAAAAGTTAGGCGATCCCGGTCGAGCTGGAATCTGGCCGTCGTCGCCTCGGTATCTTCAGCATTTTGCAGCAATTCATAGATAAAATGAGCACGGTCTGGATAAAGCTGTTCAACTATTTCGCGTATTCCTGAATACTCTTCGTCCAACAGGACTTCGGCGAGCTTCTGACGTTTCGCGTGAACCTCTTCTAAAAATGTCATATGCTTCCTGCAAGTTGGACAGCGACAGTCCCAAATACCACGGGTACCGCGCGGATATCAGCGCTGTTAGCGGCCTGCTCCAATTCCGCTAACCGACGATCGAAATCCGCATTTGCCCTCGAGAGTTCGCTTTCCTTCATCACGCTAATCTTGTCGTTGTTTGCTCGGATGATCTGGTCCTGGATTGCCTTACAACGCGCTTGATGGCTGACAGTCAAGCTGTGAATGCGGTGCTCTACGATTTGTCGATTCTCAGCAAAGTGCCGACTTTGTGCGTCGGTCCATTTACTGTGATGCCGCGCATCCAAGGCATCACAGTCTGCTGGTTCTAGCAATGACGATGAAGCCGGTTCAGTTGCCGACTGTATTAGAGTCAACAGTGCGGCTTCCACCCGGGGATCGTTGCTCACGGGAATCAACACTTCGTCCGGCCTAATGCCGTGCTTGGTCCAGCGGTACAATGCGAAATGGTGTATTCCAGCAGGTATCTCGGTACTCCGGACTTCTATCCCGCAATATTTGGGCTCTGTGATCTCCAAGAAATTCGCGGCCTGACGTACCAAAGGATGCAAGATAGACAGGTGCACCGCTTTGGGATTCTGAACAGCAGAGTCCTGGTCAAACGTAGCGGAAAGCGTTGGTTGGGTACCTCTCAGCCACTTCTCCCATTCGCGAGATATCGGCTCGATCGACCGAGGAAGGCGTTTGTAGTCGTCAAGTAGAAGTCGGCGCGCCTCTTGGCTGAGGCGCAACGTCTTCAAGGGCTTGTCCCCGAGCAGATGCTCAAGATCACTGCCAATGCGCGCCTTCAGATATGTCGCAACAGTACTCTGTATGGCTGCCGGCGAGAGCCAGAAAGTCTCGAAGGATTTGATCTCGTCGCGCCACGACTTGGTGGGAACGTTCAAGCCAAACAGTTCGGATTGCTTCGATTCCAACTCTTGCTCTTCCCGCACCTGACGAATGGCGTTGTCCGCCAGCTGTTGTAGCCGCTGCGACCGCTCATGAGCGCTTAAGTTCAAATTTTCTGCAATGTCATGCAGCTCCCTCGTAATCGATCCGAGAATTTCCTCGTTTCCTCCAACGGCGTGTTGGAATACACCGATTCGTAAGAGACAACGCTCGTAGATATCGGCATCGACAGTTCCGGGCGTTACAAAATTGACTATGGCGATGGCGGGGCTCTGCTGACCGTACCGGTCGATTCGTCCGATACGCTGCTCAATCCGCATCGGATTCCAAGGAAGATCGTAGTTGACGAGGAGATCGCAGAACTGAAAGTCCAGACCCTCACACCCCACCTCGGACGACAAAAGCACATCTATAGCCTCGGCGTTGTCCTTGGAGAGTCCGAACCGCTGCCGAAGATTCGCGCGCTCGTCATCGGGAACGTCCCCGTGAATGAGTCCCACTCGAAGTCCCGTCTGTCGCGAGCGGGATTCCAGATAGGCCAGTGTGTGTCGAAAGGTGCTGAAGACGAGTGCCTTATTGTTGGCACACTTGTTTTTGTCCAGCAGAACCTTGATGAATCCAGTTAACTTTGGATCTGTGGCGTCGAGATTGTTCGCTTCCTCGAGCAAGCTGTGAATTTCTGCTCTGATCTGATCGACAAATCCAAGGTCGACTTCCTGGTCGCTGTCGGCCGCTTCCATCAACTCCACGCGGTCCAGCTTCTTTGTAAGAATGTCCGAAAGGAAGGGTGCAAGGCCATAGAGCGAACTCGCCGCCTGCCTGCGGATCGTTGTCATCATGAATTTAACGTTTTGTTGTCCGTGACAGCGGGTCAGTATGCGCGCTATCACGTCGAGTAAACGGTCGTGCAAACGCTTTTGCTCGACTGTGAACTCTACAGTCAACGTTTCTGGTTTGCGCGTCGTAAATTCTCCGATATCCCGCCGGCGCGTGCGGTTGATTAGCGAGCTGAACGTATATAGTTCTTCAATTGATTGCGTCAGACCGATTCGGTCTTCGTCGCCGAGGTTAGTGTTTTCAAGTTTTTCGAACGCGTGCTGAAAAGTGGGAGCTTCGCGGAGGAAGATGCGGCCCCATTCCGTTTGGGCTGCATCGCTTAGACAATTGCGCGCATGTTCCTGCCATTGAGATCGAGATGCCCGGACATATTGGATCGCAGTGTTAATGTATCGATTCGGCTCGGCCATCTGTCCAAAGCTGGCTCGGTCAATCACGAGGTCTGGCCGCAGCACATTGAGCAATGTGAACAGATCGTCGCTACCTAATTGCACCGGAGTTGCAGTGAGCAATAAAACGGCATGAGCGTTGTCGCAGAAGTAGCGCACCCCTTGATGCAGCAAGGTTTCTGGGTTGCGTATGTGATGAGCTTCATCGACGATTACAAGGTCAAATTTTGGGGGAGGGTTGAGCGATACGAGCCCAATACCTGTCTGTTTGCTCTGCCCGTTGCGACCAAACACAAGATCGGAATCGAATAGCGAGAAGGGTAAGATCGCCTTGGCATATTGTTCAGGCCACTCTCCCTCTAGATCTGTTTCCTGCATACAATGCCTGAGCAGCGGACCATCCAGCGCGGTGAAATGCTCATCGAACCGCTTCATTTCGGTGGTCCACTTGCGCTCTGCTACCAAGGCTTTGGGGCAAATCACGAGCACAGATGACAAATCCATCCTTGCCCGTAGCTCTTTGATAATGAGTCCCGCCTCGATCGTCTTGCCGACACCGACTTCGTCGGCGATGAGCAGACGCGGGCGATCTGCACGGATGAGCTTAAGGACTGGGCGGTACTGATAGGGAACAAAGTGTACCCGACCCGATCGGAGCGAAAATAGATTTGTCGTCGAGGGCGAAAGAATCTGAAGACTAGTGAGGTGTGCCTGCAGCTCACGGACCGAGAGGGGTTTCCGCTCACCCTCGGTCACAGCAGCACGTAGTAGTTGGCTTTCGTAGAAAATAGCTCTCGAGTTGTTGTGGAACACCCGATACCGGCGTTCGGCGCCACCGGGAACCACCTCAATTATCGGGAGCAGTACACCAGGATCGGATCGTAGGGCAACCAGATCACCCACCTTGAAGGCTGCCTTCTGGGAGCCTCGGCTTGATGTTTCCTTGAGCATGTATCGTTCGATATCAGATCGTAACCAGAACCGACCGCTTGCCAATTCAGCAACGGGTATCGGAAAGCCGACTTTGTTCGAATAGTCCCGAACAAAATTCGACTTCTCAACGCCGAACGTCTCAGCCGCTTCTTTTACACCAACAATTAATTCTGCCGTCCCTTCGGCGATATTGGTGAAGTCAAGGCGAGAGGAAGCGTTCAGGAGCTCTATTCCGATAAGCTGCCCGTTTTCGTCGAGGTCCAAAATGATGTCCTCCGCAACACGCAGAGACCTCGCGCTGCGTCGAGGTTCGTCCCGTAGTTCAGGACGAAGAAGGATGTACGCTAGGTCGTGCTCCCGATCGATCTGGATAAGAGACAACATAATTCAGTCCGACTCCGTGTAGGCGGTAACAACCAAAACGACTTCGGGCGTGGGCCGCTCGTAGACAACACGCAAGCGACCTCTATCGGTGCAGCCGGCTACCTCGTATCTGCCATCAGTTTTACCTCGACCGTGAGAGCTTCGTGGCAGGGCTACGATATCGCGCACTTCAGATTTATCTATATCTCTTCGTCTCATTCGTTCCTGCGCGTATGGGGTGATCACGACGTGGACATCCGCTGTGCCCAATCTTCCGCTGAGAATTAAGTGCCCTGCCTCGCGGTAGTAATCCAGACTGGCGCGTTGACCTGCTTGCTCCAAACGACATCTCGTTTCCCGCTCGCACCAGTTCAACACGCTTGGACTTCAGTGCGGTCGACAATTGCTTCACACCAGCCTTGCCCTGATTCGCTTAATCCGTTTTCTATGATAACATCATTATCATAGCCCGAGGATCTTGTCTAACTCCATTTTCTTCAGTTCTTTATAAGGGTCTAAGCCGGAGACAGTTTTAAAGAAACCACAATCGTGAGAACTGATGCTGGCGGGAAATGCTTCGAGAAGCTTGGGCAGAAGCTAGAACACAAGGTCGGGTGCAGGCTGACAAATCATGATTCTTCCGGATAATGAAACAAAAGTTGATCTTCTGAACAATGAAGCCATTGCCAAGACGATAGTGGAATTGTTGCGGAAACGGCCCGAGCATCCCGTCACCGTTGGCGTACACGGAGATTGGGGCGCTGGAAAATCGAGCGTTTTGGAGATGATCGAGGCCGCGCTCGACTCCGATAAACAGGTCCTGTGCCTTAAATTCAATGGCTGGCGTTTCCAGGGTTTTGAAGACGCGAAAATCGCGCTGATCGAAGGGATTGTGACCGGCCTTATCGAGAAGCGGCCGGCGCTGACCAAAGCCGCCCAAGCCGTAAAAGATATTTACCACCGGATTGACTGGCTGAAAGTCGCGAAGAAGGCGGGTGGACTAGCTTTTACTGCCTACAGCGGCATACCGGCTGGCGGAGTCGAGGCGCTCATCGGCAGTTTGCAAAACTTCGTTTCTGATCCTTCAAATATTTCGCCGGATAAGCTCGGCTCAGTTCTTTCGGACGCAAAAGGCCTGCTTAAACCCAAGAGCGAGACGAGGAATGTGCCGGAGGAAATAAGCGCATTCCGCAAAGCGTTCGATGAGTTGTTGAAGGAAGCCGGTATTCAGCAGCTCATTGTCCTGATCGATGATCTCGACCGCTGCCTGCCTGACACTGCGATTGAAACATTGGAGGCCGTGCGACTTTTCGTCTTCACGTCTCGAACCGCGTTCGTCGTCGCCGCGGATGAAGCTATGATTGAATATGCTGTTCGGAAGCATTTTCCGGATTTGCCGGACACTACAGGGCCCCAGACTTATGCGCGTAATTATCTGGAAAAGCTCATTCAGGTGCCCTTCCGAATCCCAGCGCTGGGGGAAACCGAGACGCTAATTTATGTGACGCTTCTGCTGATTGGCGCAGAGGTGGGCGATAACGACCCCGGATTTGCAAAACTGATCGTTGCCGCGCGAGAGCGGTTAAAACGCCCATGGAAAAGCGGCGCGATCGATGCCCCGATGGTGAAAGCAGCGTTGGGAGAAAAAGCCGGCGCCGCTCAGAATGCACTTATGCTCAGCGAGCAGATCGGACAGATACTCGCCAGTGGGACGAAAGGAAATCCCCGGCAAATCAAGCGGTTTTTGAATACGCTGCTTCTGCGCAAGGCCTCGGCGAACGCGCGCGGTTTCGGCGACGATGTCAAGCTTCCGGTGCTCGCAAAACTGATGCTCGCCGAACGATTTCTTACGCGCTTGTTCGACCAGATCGCTACCGTTGCGGCGTCATCCAGCGATGGAACCTGTGTCGATCTAGCTGTGTTGGAAGCGGCCGTAGCCGAACCGAACGCGCGGGCTGTAAATACCGTGCCCGAGTCCGATGAAGGAAAGCCCGGACCTCGTGCGAAGGGCGCCACAAAACTGGGACTGGTGAAGCCGGCGGAGAGCGTAATTGTTACCGAATGGCTTTCCTCTGAGCTCATAAAGTCCTGGGCCCGGATCGTCCCTGCGATAGGAAAGGAAGATCTCCGTCCATATCTGTTTGTCGCGAAAGATCGCAAGGATTATTTCGGTGCGACTTCTATTCTCGGACATCTTGCAGGCGTCGCCGAAAAGTTGCTTGCGCCGAAACTTGCCGTTCAGGCTATGGAGAAAGATCTGGCTAAGCTCGCAGCGCCAGAAGCCGCGCAGGTATTTGAAGCTGTGCGTGCGCGCATTATCGGCGGAGACACATTTGACAAGGAACCCGCTGGAGCGGCCGGACTGGAAGTGCTCGTGAGGGCGCATCCCGCGTTGCAGGGAAATCTCTTGGACTTGCTGGAATCCCTACCGCGTCCTCGGCTTGGGCCCTGGGCCTGTAGCGGCTGGGACGCCTCGATAAAGGAACCTGAGATGATCCACCGATTCGAACGGCTGCTTGATGCGTGGAGCAAGGATGGAAGTCAATTCCTGAGAGGTGCCGCAGGGGGCATTTTGCGTATGCGCAGACACGGGACTACCCACTGATGGGAACATCGAATTCCTATGGTGGACCGGGCGGGGGTACGCCCCTTATACCGAGCTGGCTCGGCGGCGGAGGAATAGCGCCCGGTGGGGGGGTACCACCGGGACCGCAACCTGTGGCGCCGCCACCGGGTCCTCAACATCAACCTGGTACTACTCCGCCGCCGGTTCCGGCCGCGCCTTCTCTTCCAGCAATTCCGCCGCCTGGCGCCGGTAATCGCTTTCGGACCGCGAGGAATAACTATTCCAGGTTTGCCCGATCCGGCGGAACTGACCGGCAAAGCCTTGGTCGCGCCGTTTCGAACTATGTCTCCACAGCATCGGGCGGAAGCCGAGCTGCGGCGCAACGCATGGGAGCATCGCGCATCGCCAGTTCCGGGCTCGTCCGCTTTCTGTCTGACGCGGTGGCGAACGGACCACGCGAAGCACTACGCACTCTCAATCTCGACAACCTGGCCGGCCGCCCAATCGAGGAAGTGTTCTTAGGTCTAGCGGACTATGTCTGCCCCGATGGGGGAACGATCGACGAAGGCATCGCGCGAGACGCATTTATCGAGACCATCGCGGAGCTGGCAGAAAACGGAATCACGAACATCGACGGGCTTACTGCGGATCAGATGCAGACAATATTCGAACTATATGCGACGCATGCAATTGAAGCGCGGCTCTGCAACGATATCGGCGCCAAATCGATCATCATGCCTGCGAATGCGTCAGCCGCTGCCAGAGTACAAATCCAACTTCTCGATTTCGTCAGGCGCGGCGTCTCCGATGCATTAACGATGGCGCGAACCGCCATGCAAGCCCTTACACCTGATCGCGTGCTCGGCTTTGTCACCGGAATTTATGAGCAGGCATTCGCCATTCTGCAAACTCTGGGCGATACAGAGGCGGAGGCAACATGAGGCGCCACGTAATTGTCGGCCGTTTCGGAGCAAGCGACCGGATCGCTGTTCCGACCGGGCAGGGCGAGGTTTCGACCCGAGTTGAATTCGTCGCAGCAAAGCACCGCCTCGATCACGGCATTGGCGATGCGCTCGAAGAACTCGCTAAGTTACAACTGTTTCCTTCAGAGATCGGAATCGATCTTCTGGTCCTCGCGGCCCATGTACACGCGGCTGATACGCGCATCGCACGGGCAACGGAATCCCAGGATACATGGGCGCGTGAAATGCGGCTCGTGGTGCCCGTAAGCGATGTTGCGAAGTGGACTGCGACAACACCCTTGCTTGAGCGGATGTTGAACTTCCTGACTGGCGATCGGTGGATGATCGGTTTCAGGGCGCGAGCCGCCGGGTTTGAACGCCTTGTCCCAGCGAAGGGACTGGGTGTAACGTTTGCACAATTCGACGCTCTTAGCCTGTTTTCCGGTGGCCTGGATAGTCTGATCGGGGCGATCGATGTTCTCGAACTAGGAAAAAACCCTCTATTTATCAGCCATGCCGGCGAGGGGGCGACGAGCGCTTCGCAGAACGCGCTTTTCAAAGGCTTAAAGCGGCATTATTCTCAACGGCCATTTGATCGCCTGCGAATCTGGATGAATTTCCCCACCGATCTTGTGCGCAACGTTGGCATCGAACATACAACGCGTGGCAGATCCTTCTTGTTTTTCGCCGCGGGCGTCTTTGCCGGGACCGGCACCAACGCCGGCTTTACCCTGCGCGTTCCGGAGAACGGATTGATCGCACTCAACGTTCCGCTTGATCCTTTGCGCCTGGGCGCGCTCAGCACACGTACCACCCATCCTTTCTATATGGCCCGCTGGAACGATCTGCTCATCACGCTCGGTATCCCAGGTCGTCTCGAAAATCCCTATTGGAGTGTGACGAAAGGCGAGATGGTCGCCAACTGCGCAAACAAAACGCTGCTTGCCAGTCTAATTCCGGACTCGCTCTCTTGCGCATCCCCTGCAAAAGCCCGATGGCGGGGCCGGGCAACTGAACACTGCGGATATTGCCTGCCTTGCTTGATTCGGCGTGCAGCACTAAAGAAAGGTCTTGGTTCAGCGGACAGAACGGGATATACCCTTGATTTGAACGCCAATACGCTCGATACGCTTCAGGCGGAGGGCCAGCAGGTGCGAGCGTTTCAGTTCGCGATTGAACGCCTCCGGCAAAAGCCGCAACTGGCATCGTTACTCATCCACAAACCAGGTCCCCTGTCGGATGAGTCTGCGGCCAGGCAGGTAGCGCTTGCAGACGTCTACAAGCGCGGTTTGGGGGAGGTGGCCGCCCTGCTGGCATCCGTCCGTACCGCGCCAGGTTAGTCAGTCATGGATGCCCAGTTCGTTGATTTTCATTGTCACTTGGACTTGTATCCCGACCCGGTTTCCGCAATAGCGGATGCGGATGCGGCTGGCATCTATACGCTGACCGTAACGACGACACCGAGGGCATGGCCACGCAATCTTTTGCTCACGCAAGGCACCCGGTATGTTCGTGCAGCTCTCGGCCTCCATCCCCAGCTTGTCGCAGATCACAGCCAGGAAATATCGCTGTGGGAGAAACATCTGCCTGAAACGCGGTATGTAGGAGAAGTCGGGTTGGATGCCGGTCCGCAATATTACCGCTCATTGGAGCTGCAAAAAGAAATTTTCGAACGAATCCTAAAACAGTGCGCCAAGGCGAGAGGGAAGATTTTAACCATTCACAGCGTTCGAGCGGTAAAAGCGGTACTTGATAGGATCGAAGCACATTTGCCTTCAAAAGACGGACAAGCTGTTCTTCACTGGTTCACTGGCTCAAAATCAGAGGCACGTCGTGCGGTAGATATTGGCTGCTATTTCTCAGTGAATGGGCGGATGCTTGAAACGGATAAAGGACGTGATCTGGTCAAAAACCTTCCGCTGGAACGGTTGCTGACCGAGACCGATGGACCATTCACTCAAATTAGCAAACGACCGTCATGTCCTTCGGATGTTCCTGGCACTGTTACGACAATGGCCGGTCTGCGACAGCTGAACCCCCAGGAATTGACTGAAAACATTCGTAAAAATCTGAAGACTCTGTTGAACGCAGCTGGCGTTTAGAGGATATGAATCGAGCTTTTCTGAACCTGTTACTCCGAACTTGATTCTCTCCACTTCGTAAAGCGAGAAGCGAGACGCTGCTCCGGAAGGAGTGGAGCATAGGAGGGGGCATCGATGCTCCCTTCGAGCTTGCAGAACGCGGTTCCAACGATAGATGCTTGCTTGCCATTCCTGTTTAATAACGGCGAACCGGAAGAACGGGGTTAGCGAGAATGCGATCCACGCGTTCATCGTCGAGAATCTCAGCGAATCGAAGTGAGATAGAGTGGGAATTCTCAGCTAACTGTCAGACGATCTTGCGAAGACGATTGTCATCGTCCGGAACCACTCCAGGCATAAAATTGCGCACTACGGCATCGGCTGCCTGTTGAAGCGTCTTGACACGGAGAACATCTGGAGCTAGCAACCCCTGATTGTAAGGCTGATCAATCAAGAGTACTCGACAGACTTCGGACAGAAGGTTTGCATTCGACCGTTGATCCTCAATAAACCATCCTATTTCGAGGTTGCGTGCAACGGATTGCTTTTCAGTTTTGTGTGCAAAAACGAGCGAACTGACGCGGATCAGCCGATTGGATAACCATTGTCGGGTGTCATCCTGAATTTGTGGATACCAGAATCGATCTGTGACGATGTGAACCGCGTACCCGGCAGCGATTAACTGCATCAGTGACCGCCGCGCACCTTGTATCGCCCTCATGGTCTGAAAGAACTTCGGTTCGGAGAACAATTTCCTCAGCTGCTCCGTTTTGATTGGTGTGCATGTTTCGATGTTCTCAGAGCGGAATTCTGATGGCACCAGGCGGAGGTCATATTTACTGCGGCTGAAACGAACCAGTTGCGTAACGATATCGGCGATGACACCATCGAGGTCCACGCCCACATTTTTATTTGGAATTTGCAATTCCGGGAATCTCCTTTTTTTCCCTCTGCTGACTCAAAAATAGGTACGCGCAGAGATGCAACAAAGCTGACAAAACGGCCCCCTCCCGCACACCCCACCGCCATGTGACGAAAACATGCGCCCGTTCCAAGTTCTTCAAAACAACGTAGGAATATGCGGAATTGACAAAACCTATCAAAATGAAAAGCCACGTGTACGCGCGATTCCAGCCTTCGTTGTAGGGAGGTTTATTCTTGTCTAAGGGCAGCTTGCGGCCACTTTCGAAAGCTGTATTTCCGCTCTCGTCAGCCCTGACCTTGAAATACGCGCGAACGCCATTGACCGTCCTTGTGTATAGGATGATGTCAAATCTCGTATTTATCATGTTTAGGAACATCAAAAATCCCAGGACACTGATAACGGAGAAAAGGAAGAGCATCACCTCCGGAAGTTTAAAAACTTCCATAGTAGGGTCCTTATACACCGCGAAAACCGTAACCGGGGCGGCTATCAGGCCCAAGTAAAACCTGAAATTTTGGCGCAGCCCATTGTGGAGATCAAAATGTGCTGCCGCTATTGTCTGGTATTCGGCAAGCATGAACTCATCGACCGCAGTTTTTGCAGCTTTATCGGGAATCGCATCAGTCTTCGTATCGTCCATATTCTTCACACCTTGAGATGTGGCGAGGGTGTTCTTCTCGACCCATAGAACTGTATTACTAACCTCACGCCCCATCGCCCATTTGCAGCCTTGTTCTCGCTCATCGGCGAGCCTTGGTTTTGCCTTTTCCCTGCTTGGGATTCTGTATCCGTTTCAAGCGGCCCAAAATTCTGTCAATGAGCGCTTGGGCTTTTTGCAGGTCGTCCGTTGATTGGTAAATGGCATTGAAGACTTCGGCCAAAACAGTGCGCTGACTTGGCGTGAATCTCAAAAAGAACGACTCTCTGCCCCGAATCGAGCTCAGTTTTAGTACTTTTTGCCGGAGGCGCTTTATCTGCCCTTGATACCGGACTTGCTGATCGGCGCTGATGCCGGCGCGGGAGGACAGTCGCTGAAGGTGGTCAAGTGTGCTTTCCAATTTGGCTGTCAGTTTCGAGGCGGCACCATCACCTATCAGCCCTTTTTCAATTACGCGCAAATTCTGTTGGCATTCGATCAGGCGTTCCTCAATTAGTCTAAGCAGATTTCGAGTGGTTGAGCTATTGCGGCAGCGTTGTGCAACGTCTCGGGCATGGGGTGCCAAGTGGTTGGTCAAGTCGAAGTAGAATGTGTTCTGCTCAAAGTGATCACGACGGCCATTGGGCAAAATCCGTGGGTCGAGAACGTGGGTCTCTGCGACGCACCAGCTATTGAATCTGGACTCAGGAAAATGAGATTGGAGCAGGCTGTTGTCCCCTACCTGAATGTCGCCACAACGGAAGCGCCATCCTTCCACCAAGGAATTAGAGGGAAGCGCACCACGATAATCATGATGAAGAATCCAGGTTGCCGCGGCTACGTCCCCATCGCGCCCCGGGGTATATATAGTGGCCAATTCTTGAAAGTGAGTCTCGCCAGCTTTACCCATCGCCATCGAGTTGCGATGAGGGCGGTGGACGGATCCACGGCCAATGATTTCGACCTCGATTGTGCCCAGTCGGACACCGTGAGTCTCCAGGAAGGTGCGAATCTGATCTCCAAATTTAAATTCGGGAGAAAACGACACCGGAGCTACCTGCGCGAGGTAGCTCGCCACCAAGTCTTCATTCAAAAGGCGGTCGTCGCGATGCCGAACCACTCCTCGCAGTTCAACTTCAAAAAAGCGCTCCGGCCAATGCCGCCCTGAGACATCGCGAGTTTGAATTGTCTTGGCTACAATCTCACGAAGGTCAGATGAATTATCGGCGGATCGCAACAATGATCGGACCTCCCGCGAATCCCAGCGAAGCTCATGAACGGTATTTTCACCTTCTTGGCGTGAACGGAATGTGAGTTCTTGACAGAATGCGAGTCCAGCCAACCTACCGACGCCTCGGAAGCCTCTAGCCCTTGTACCGCGTTTCTTACTTCCTCCGAGAGCGGTGAGTTGATGAATGAATTGTTCCTTCCCAAGGCCGCAGCCATTGTCGCGGATAACAACTGCGCGGGCTGATTGGTCTATCCGGATTTCCACTTGACCCGGTGCATGTAGCAGTCCGGCGGATTTTGCCAAGTCGACCGCGTCAGCAGAATTCTGAATGTATTCTCTATACATAGACATCGGGTCGATGTACATGGAAGTGCTAAGCAGTTCGAGGATGTCTTTACCCACGAGGAGCGGTTGGTCCGGGCGAGACCACTTGACCTCAAGTTGTGGAAGCGAAACCAGTGCAGTCGTCATGCGATAGCCACCTGGGACTGACCGGGAAGTATTGATCCGGCCAAATCTTCGTCAGAAACATCGGAAAGACCAGCGTCTTCGACGCGTTCATCTTCGGGCATCGGGGAATAAGTGATGTTCTTTTGGAGCGCCCATATCTTCTCTTCTTCGCCCTTTGGGAGAGGCTTGTAAAAGTTCAGGATCGTTCGAAGTTGAGAGTTCGTTGTCTGCTTGGAGAGTTTGCCGGTCTCCCTGGGATCTACCGAAGAAAGCAGGGTGAGTAGTTCTGTTTTGTCGGATGCGGAGAGCCGTCTGAATCGGTTTGTGAATTCGTTGAATTCAGGTTTACCAGCCAGGCGTTCATACCAGTCGCGGTTGAAGATGAAATGATGCGGGCGCAAGAGAATATCCTCGAAGTCCTGGTAGGAGTCGCCAAATGCCCTCTTGAAGAACATCGGGGCACCGCTGACGACACCATGGGTCGCCTGCAAAATGAGCTGCATTGAACGCAGCTGATAGCGCGACCATTTTTCCCCCACGTGCGACCGATTAGGAAGATCGGTGGGTTGGAAACGCATCGGGAAGGACCAAATGCGAATGTCCAATTCCTCGTTCAAGGCGACATTAAGCCGCATCCGTTCGAAGAGATCAGCCGGTGAGTCGTGAAAATTGTAAAGCATGTAATTGGATAATTCCGTCAGTCCAAATTCATGAGCGAAGCGGATTGCCTGTTCGTAGGGTTTTTTCAATCCAATGTGGTCAAATGCGATCCTCAACGGTTTTAGGCAGATGGTGGACAACTCGCGCAGGAACATCTTGTCCTTGCACAGGATGCGCGCGTCCACGCCTTGGTTGAAGTCCACCCTTCGTTGCACCGCCGTGCGGCCACGAGTGAGTTTTGCTCCGGGGACGAATCCGAGGTCCCTGATTTCAGCAATGATTTCCTTGAAGCGTGCTGAAGCGACAACATTGTTGTCCATCAACGTGAGATCCTTCTTGGGTCCATACATTGCATCGACGCCTTTGACAAGAGCGGCAATTGATTCGGTGTCCCGTTGGTCTCCCTCGAGTTTCGGCACACCACAAAAACTGCACTTTCGGATGCAGCCACGTGATGCGTAGGTAAAATAGGCGTCACGGACAGGATATTTGTATGGGATCTGATCCAAGATGCTGTAGTCGGGAATCAGATCTTCAATGGGCCTCCCCGAGCAGTCGTCGGCATAGAGTTCTTCGGAGAAATCATCCAGCTGCAGTGAGACCGACGGCGCTGCGCTCAACAGGCCTTTTATGAATCGAATTCCGCGCCATCGAGACTCGGACAGAAATCGTCCATGCATAAGCGATGCAGCGATGCCGCCTACGAAGACTTTGTCCGCCTGTCCATTTGCTGCCGACAGAGCAAAGTCGATGCTCTTTGCAATTCTCGGGAATTCAAATGAAAATAATGTCGTGACGTAAATTCGATCCCACGCGCTGTTGAGTACAGTGCCGTCGTCTTCACCTTTGACGAATCGCACATTGTCCCTTTTGCCCCGCGGACCATGGTATTGGGCAATTTTCATCAGTCCGAGAGGTGGGTACTTGTTCTTGTAGCCCGGTTCCACGAGGAGAATGTTTTTCTCAGCCATTGGAGACCACCTTAAGCTGGGGCTTCTTGCGTTTCTCTCTAATCAGCGCTACCACTGAGTTAACCCCGCCTTCTCCGCCAAAACCTTTTAGAGGGCCTTGGCTACTCCAATCTAGATCAGTGATAAACTCAGCCAACTTGGTCACAAAGTAGCGCTTATCGCAGCCTCGTCCCGCGTTCTCAGCGTAAAGATCGCCGGCTAGTACCATCAGCGCGTAAACCCCCACTCCCTTATTAATAAGGTGATGACGCGGGCTATCCCAAGCTTCTTGCAGAACGATGGCAACTGCAGACCAAAAATCCAGAACAATCTGAGCAGCCGCTGCGGGAGTATGGGCACGAAGAACTCTGGCTTGGTTTAGGAATTTCTTGACCGCCTTTTGCATCGTTCGTAGCGATGCTCGACGCATGAGACCTGAGGTGCTTGCTCCACCGAGATCAAGCTGCCTGTACCAGGGTGACTCACTATTGTTGTTGAGTTGCAACGCTATGAAAAGTTCTGGCCTTTCGCTTGCCAGGTCGGTCGCCAGAGTTGCATCGTGAAAATCCAATAGGCTGGTGCTCAATCCCTTCGCCTTGCTGTTGATGACATTAAACACTTCCATCTCTTCGCGCTCTGTCAGCCCGAGAAAACACATAAAGGGTAGATCGATGTTGACGTCATTGAGATATCCGAGGCGGTGTTGACAATCCACTTGCGTCAGGACTTTGCCAGACCCTTGGATAATTTCCAAAGTCGCTACCGAGCCCGTAATCTCATGAATTTTCCAGACGTCGTCGGGCCGAGGACGCAAATTGAACGTCAACGGAATCGTGGAACTGTTTTCTTGTTGGATGTACTTGCGAAAGTCCAAGCTGTGCTTCGGATTGAATCGGCGCTGATAACCGCGGCCCGTGTCTTCATCGAGTACGTCGGCAAAACTGAGACTGTAGAGGAGACTCGCCGACGCAAACCCAAGGAAAACCTTCCTGCCAGCAGATGCCCCAACCTGACCGGTAATCCTGATTTTGTGAGACAAAAAAGCACCAGTATTGGCACATAATTGCAGCCAATGGCTGCAATTCTTGCTCAGTCTCTTCTCCCTGTCAAGGGCTCTTGAATATAAGAAGAAATATCTTGACCTTATCGTACCGAAGGGGTACAGTCCGGATTGTTTGGTATTAGTCAGTATCGTGTTTTTAGGTTGATACTACACGAGAGGGCATGGATGAATTCAATTGCTGCTTCGGGCTCCCAGCCGCAAGTAATGTTAACTGGCCAAACGCTAACTATCGAGAACGAATCGATTCCGATTGAACATCGGAAGCTGCCGCTCGAAGACGTCCGTCTGGATCCGAGCAATCCTCGCATTCAACATGCGGTGAAGAAGGTCTCCAAGAATGGCACGATCAGCCAAGACGATCTCCGCAAACTCATTTTGGATCTCCCAGGAGTACCTGAGCTTTTCAAGTCTATCCGCGATAACGGAGGTCTTCTCGAGTCTATTTACGTGCGTCCCGACGGACGAATTATCGAGGGCAATTGCCGGGCTGCCTCTTATCTGAAGCTCCACTGCATAAGTAAGAACGACAAGCGCTGGCAGACCATTCCAGCCGTGTTCGTGCCTCACATTTCTGATCGACAAGTGGCGATACTGCAGGGTCAGTATCACGTCGCAGGAAAAAACAAGTGGCAGGCATACGAGAAGGCCGGTCACCTGCACACTATGCGTAGCCAGCTTGGGATGGATGAAAAGGCCATTGCCCGAACGCTTGGTATGCGTGAACGTGACGTGAATCGAGATCTTAAGGCTTATGAAACCATGACCAAGAAGTTGTTGCCAAAAATGAAAGGCGGCAATGGTCTCGACAAGTGGAGCTTTGTTCAGGAGCTTTTCAAACGAAAAGATCTCGAAGAGTATCGATCGAAGCCGGCCAACGTTGACGAGTTTGTATCTCTCGTTGTCAACAAGAAGGTAAAGCACGGCGCCGACGTCCGCAAGTTAGCGAAAATTCTCAAGCACAAGGATGCTGTCAAAGTTCTTAAAAAACAGGATGTCGACAGCGCGATGTCTGTGGTTGGAAAAGCTGATCCGACAGCGGATTCAGGCGCATTCCGAAAACTGAAGGAAACAGCCAGCCTTCTGCGGGATCTTCCGAGCAAAGAATTACAACGACTACGCGACGCCGAAAAACCTCGACTGATATTGCAAGAGCTGTTCACAGCCTTAAAGGACGTCGCAAAGGCGACCGGAGTGAAGTTGTCCTAGGGAACCATATGTCTAAAGCCGCCATAGCCACCGTGCCCCCCCTCGTCGTTGACGAAATAACTCTCGACGGCAAGCGAGTCCAGGTCCAGAGCGTTGACCTCCCGCTGGATCAGGTAACCCTCGACCCGCGCAATCCACGAATTGCGAACACCGTGTCGATTTCAATTTCCGATGTGGGCGAGGCCCTACAGAGAAAACTAGAGGCCCTGCTTTGGGAAGACGACGACGTCCGCGATTTGTATCGCCAAGTTCTCATTAATCAAGGCTTGGTCGAGCGCATCATTGTCCGACAAGATGGAAAGGTAGTCGAAGGAAACTGTCGAACCGTTGTATACAGGAAGCTTCGTGAAAAGCAGCCTGCCGAGCGACGGTGGCGCAACATTCCAGCCCGCCTACTACCGGCGGACATCGGCGACCGCGACGTTGCAATCCTTCTCGGCGAAATGCATGTTGCCGGCAAGAACACATGGACACCGTTCGAAAAAGCTGGCCATGTTTATCGGATGCACAGTGACTTTGCCCTTATTCAGGACGAGATCGCGGTGCGGCTCCGGATGTCCAAATCGAAGGTTAACCAGTTAATTAGAGCCTTCGACATGATGAAAAATAAATATTTGCCAAAATATCCCGGTCCAGCCAGTAGTCGCAAGTTCAGCTACTTCGAAGAACTTTTCAAAAAGCCTCCGTTGCGGGAATGGGTCAGTTCGACGCCAGGGGCGGAAGACTTGTTCGTCGATTGGGTTGGTAAAGGCAAGCTCGATCAAGGTGTTCAGGTTCGCGATCTTCCGTCGATACTCGATGACGAGGACGCCGTCAAGACTCTCACCTCGGAAGGATTCGTCGCAGCCCAGCGCCTACTTGCAGAGGATAATCCAGCGATCACATCAAAGTTATTCCGGCGGATGGTGGAGATGACTGAGGCACTAAGGAAAGCGCAACTGGACGACATTCAACGTGTTCGGAAGTCCGGAAATTCGAAAGCAAAAAAAATTGTCGATGACCTCAGCGACTCGCTGATGCACTTTCTTGAGCTGTGTGGCACAAAGAACTAGGAGACACAATGGCAACGTACCTGCGTAACATCCAGGGGCAATCGGTTGAGTTGACGCTAGTCGAGGTCAACCCTAGCGCTGTGAAACTGGACCCGACAAATCCCCGAGTCGGGTTTTCCATGCGCCAGCTCGCCGAAGATGAGAGAAACGAAGGTGCCTGTGTGCTTCTACTCACTAGCCAAGAAGACACTGAGGCCCTTCGCCGCTCAATCGTAGCGTCGAACGGAATTCAGGAACCAATTTATTTGCGCTCTGATGGGCGAGTAGCCGAGGGTAACCGGCGAGTGGTGGCGTTGCGAGCAGCCCAAGAAGAATTTCCTGGAAATCCTCGGTTTTCGAAGATGCCGGCTTGGCTTATTCCCGAGAAAACGCCGGAGCACGTGATTCAAGATCTGCTGAATGAAGTTCATTTGGGCTCTGTGCGTGGCTGGGCTCCATACGAGCGTGCGTTGCAGATGCGGGCTTTGGTAGACGGCGGTCTTATCGAAGATGAGATCGCTGAGCGATATCGAATGACGCCTCGTGAAGTTCGGCAGCAGCTCGCGGCCGTGGAATTCATGGATCGACTGTACTTTCCGATCACTTCAGATCCCACAGATCCGGAACATAGAGCAAAATTCTCATATTTCCTTGAGTTCTATAAGAATGGCCGCATTCAATCGCACAACCAATCTGTTCCGGACTTGCAAGAGCGATTCGCCCGATGGGTGAGGGATGCTCACATAGATACCGGTGCCCGAGTGCGGCGGCTCCCACGAATTCTCGATTCCCAAGAAGCCACACGCTTGCTGGATGTAGTCGGATTCGATGCGGCAGACGAGTACCTCGCGAGGCAGCACCCCGAGGAGCAAGAACTTTATGCAGTTGTCGAGCGTACCAGACGTCGCCTTTCTCTTATGACAGTGACGGAACTTGTGGAACTGAGTGGGAGCGAGGAACGCAAAGACATCCTCAAAAGTCTACGCGAAGAGTTGTCAAGCGTTCTGGGCGCGATGGAACGATTGCGGGAAGAGTCGTAAATGCCATGCCTTCTAACTCTCACCAGTCTCTACTGCTATGGATCGCCCGCAAGATGACGGCGGATGGCTTTCTTGTCGCCGCCTGTGAAGGTTCAATGCCACAAGGGGGATTATGGAACGCATTGCCACCACCGCCGGACATGGCGGGCGTGCGCCCAGATGCGTGTGGAATGGCGCCGTTGACCGGCGAGTTCGCCTTTGGCGAAGCAAAAACACTACAGGACATAGATACCGCTCACACGCGGAAGCAACTGCGGGTTTTTGGACACCTCACGCACACTGATGGACGGAAAGTGTGCCGCCTTTACGTTGCCGTCCCCCGGTCCGCTGCTGGCCTTCTCGACCGAGCACTAGGGCAGGTCGGATTGTTAGGGGCGAGGCATGTGATACGTCTGCATATTCCAGATTGCTTTGTTAGGGGAGAATGGCGGTGAGTACGACTAAAAAAGTTCTTGCGCGTCTTCCTCACCAGGAAGAAGGGACTCGCTTTTTGGGTGACCGAGAAGCAGCCGCCCTTTTTGACGAACAGGGGCTTGGAAAGAGCAAGCAGCTAATTGACGCTATAGTCCAGAACATCGGAGAGGGGATTCTGGATGGCGCCCTTGTCATTTGCCCGAACACGGTCAAGACCACATGGGGAGAAGAGATCGAACAGCATTCGAGTTTGAGATACGCTGTTTTTGGCGCTGGGAAGAAAGCTCGACGTGTGGCGTTCCGGAGTCTGCGGGCGGTGTTTTACGTCATCAACTATGAGGCAGTCGCTGCCGAGCTGCCCTCTTTGCGCGCACTTCTTCGGTTCAAGAGGATTGCTTTGGTCCTCGACGAAAGCCACCGAATCAAAACGCCAACCGCGCGCGTTACCCGCGCCGTTCACGCGCTTCGTGGTGACGCGGCCAAGCGCTACATCATGACCGGCACGCCCGTGGCGAACAAGCCGGAAGATCTTTGGAGCCAGTGTTTCTTCTTAGACGACGGCGTCACGCTGGGGCGGAGCTTTGATGCGTTTAGAACACAATTTTGCACAGCGGATGGTGGTTACACTCGCGTCGACGAACTTCGGGAACGCCTTGCTTCGCTATCTCTGCGGAGGGAAAAAGAGGGCACCGTCCAACTACCCTCAAAAACCATCACTCGGGTACCTGTCAGACTGGTCGGAGAGCAAATGCGCATGTACGAACAAATGCGCAACGAACTTGCTCTGTGGATTCGTGATCTGTCGGGAACAGACATCCTCGCACGCGCTGAGAACATCCTGACGCGGCTGGTTCGGCTGGCGCAATTAGCCTCCAACCCAGCTCTCATCGATTCGCGATACACGGAGACGCCTGCAAAATTCGCAGCGCTCGATGACCTTCTACCGGCCTATTTGAGAGACGCCTCAGACAAGGCCATTGTCTGGACATCGTTCGTCGATAATATTCCTGCATTGCAGAAGCGCTTTTCTGAATTCAGACCGGTCAGCATACACGGCGAGATGAACGGTAAGGCGCGCGACGCTGCTGTTTCAGCATTCAAGCGTGATCCCAACGTGCGCCTGTTAGTTGCAAACCCTGCCGCAGCGAGAGAAGGCCTGACGCTTACACAGGCGCGAACAGCAATCTATATCGACCGCACATTTAACCTTGTTGATTTTCTGCAGTCGCAGGATCGCATACACCGCTTGTCGCAGACGAAACCCTGTGAAATTGTCCTTCTGGTCGGCGAAGGAACAATCGATGAGTTTATTGACTTCAGCATTGGCCAAAAGCACAGGCTTGCTCGCTACACTCAGCGCGATACCAATGAAATTAACCGAGCGGATCTAGCTCTCCAAAAGCCGGACCTCCTCAGAGCTCTGGTCGAGCCGATCAGGGGCTCGATACCCGAGCAAGCATGAAACTCCACGCGTTCAATCAAAGGATTCTGGCTGAGGATCTCGTCCGTGTCCGTCGACCAGACGATCTGGAGCGCTACGCCGCGTCGCAAAGGCAGGCGCGCATCGATCCTAATCCTCACCAGATCGACGCGGTAATCTTTGCTCTGCGGCGCCTTCGCGAAGGTGGTTGTATCCTCGCTGACGAAGTCGGTCTCGGAAAGACGATCGAAGCAGGCTTGGTTATTGCCCAAAGCCGCGCGGAGGGCGCTCAACGAATTTTGTTGATCGTTCCCAAATCCCTGATCGGCCAGTGGCAGAACGAGTTGGCAAATCTATTCGCTATCCAAGCGCAGGATGACCAAAGGAACTTCGTTGCAGCCGGTGTATATCTGGTCGGCCGCGAATTTGCGGGTAGCGAACGCGGTGCCGGAGCTCTCGGTGCCGCTCCGCCGTTCGACCTTATCGTAATAGATGAGGCACACGAGATCTTCGCTGGTTTGCATAAGAGGTACAGCCGCGACGGGATCTACGAGGAAACTTCGGACGAAGCACGTATGGCTCACCGTGTTCGGAGTTTCCTGCGTTCATCGCCGGTACTCCTGCTGACCGCGACCCCGATGCAGAACTCACTTGTAGAACTGTGGGGCCTCGTACAGTACGTGGAACCTACGGGCACGTTGCTCGGCGACATTGCTACATTTCGCAAGGTCTTTTGTGCTGAGGATGATAAGACATTGGTTCCCGGCCAGGAGCATGAACTGCAACGACGGCTCGCGGTTGTTCTCCAAAGAACTCTTCGCCGTCAGGCTCAGGAATTTCTCGATCGCCCATTCACGCAACGGCGCTGCAGGCTGTACGAATACGCGATGAGTGACGACGAACGGTCGCTGTATGACGACGTAACGGAGTACCTCCTCCAACCCTCACTATATGCCTTCGCCGGCCGACAAAGGCGACTGCTGCTGATCGGTTTCCACCGTCGAATGGCATCTTCCATTCCTGCGCTTGCAGCAAGTTTGGAGAATGTGGCGGCGCGCCTTCGCCGTTTGCGAGGAGCCTTAAGCCCTGGCGAAACGGCTGTCGATATGTACCGCGATCTTGAGGACGAAGACGAGATTGAGGAAATCAGCGACGAACCGGCTTCAATAGTCGATGAATCAGTGTTCGCTGCAGAGTTAGCTCGTGTCGAGGGCTTCATCGTCCGCGCCCGGTCGGTGCCGGACGATGCTAAGGCACGCTCGTTCCAGGAAGCGATTAGAGTGGTTCTCGATTTGGGGAGACGCGGTCATGGCAGCGGCAAGGCCGTCGTGTTCACCGAATCGATTACGACACAGGAGTACCTGCGAACGTTGCTATTGGCGATGGGTCTCCAGGATGAAGACATCACCCTCTTCAGGGGTGTCAACGATGGCGAGCGTGCGCATCAAGCACACGCGCGCTGGCAAAAGGAGGAGGGTTCGCGTTTCCCGCCGGGATCTAGGCCTAGCCGAGAAGTCGCTATCCGACTCGCGCTTGTACACGAATTCCGCAAACGGTCGAAGGTTCTCATTTGCACTGAAGCCGGCGCAAAGGGCTTAAACCTTCAATTTTGCGAGACTGTGATCAATTACGATTTGCCCTGGAATCCGCAGCGCATCGAACAGCGCATCGGACGATGCCACCGATATAGCCAGCAACGCGATGTCACAGTGGTTAATTTCCTGGCGCGGGATAACGAAGCACATCGGCTGACGTTTGAGATCCTCAGTCAGAAGTTAGATCTCTTCGGCAAAGTTCTGGACGCATCCGATACGGTGTTGCACGAACCGCGGACCGATGCGCCCGAAATCGTCGTTTCTGCCTTGTCAGTCGAATTCGAGAGTGACCTTCGCAACATCTACAGTCGGTCCCGCACACTCGACGAAGTGACTCGCGAGATCGCCGCCCTGCGCGACAAGATTGCCGAGCGAAGGGATGCCTATGAGAAGGAGTATGACCGAACCTCGCAGATCATTGAGTCGCGGTTCGATGAGAATGTGCGCAGGGTATTCAAGAGCCTACGGGAAGAGTTGCCCCAGGGGCTCGCCGATCTCGATCGGGATCTTGCCAACTTAGTGGACAGTTATCTTGCCACGCGAGGCGTGGCGTACGGGCGATCCGAGAAGGCGGGCCAAGTGCTTTTCGATCTTGCACCCGATGCATCGCTTGCGGAGATCGGAGTGGGACGGCGATTTGCAACCGGAGACCCAAGATTTCTTGCCGACGCGGAAGCATTGAACCTCGTGCACCCTCTCGTCCGTGCGGCAATTGCTGATGCTCGAAACTGGCCAGGTGGGTCGGTAGAACTTCTGCTAGCACCAGATGGTTCCCCCGAACTCGCGGCGTTGGCCGGAAGCGTCGGACTTATCCGCGTTGTCTTGGTGGATTACGCAGGATTCGAGCCCGTCCAAAGGCTGGTTGCGGCGGCTGTGATCAACGGCAGTCCCATTGATCCATCCCTAGCCGACAAAGTCGCGCGTCTGAGGGCTGTCGACGGACGAGTTCCCAAAGTTGCAATCAACCAAGAGTCTCTGAACGATGCAGTGGATGAAGCCGTCTTTGTTGATCAACGCGATGTCGAGAAAAGTGAACAGAAACACTTTGAGCAAGCTGTCGGCCAGCTTGAACGGTTCGTTCAGGACAAGGTTCTTGTGTTTCGCCGCGAACGAGCGAGTATCGGCGAAAAGCTGCGTTACGCGCGAGAGCGGCGTGATGAAGTGGTGGGGGCCAGTGCCCGAGATCGGATTGAGGCGGAGATCAGCAAATTAGCTACCAGGGACGAGAATCTAGAACATCGTCTCAACGCCTTGGAGTCCAGAGAAGACGAGGTTTACAAAAAATGGAGGCACAAATACCACAACCTTCGATATCAGCCGCCGACGGTGACCCTTTTGTTCGAAGCCACCTTTCGGATTTCCCGACCGAATCGGGGGACGTCATGCTGAGGCTGCTGCACACCGCCGACTGGCACCTCGGGCGCAGGTTTCCGTCCTTTCCGGAGGAAGCCCAGAAAAAGCTTTCACGGGCTCGCATGGACGTCATTACGACCATTCTCGATGTTGCTCGGCGGAATGCAGTGCATGCGATCTTGTGCGCCGGTGATCTTTTTGACGATCCGGAGCCAGAGGCCGATTTTTGGCAAGGGCTCGCAAAGATTTTTCAAGAACAAGCTGACCCGCACACTCCGATATTTTTGGTTCCTGGGAATCATGATCCGCTCACACCTGAATCGGTCTGGGCATCCGGCCATCCATTTCGAGCACGGCTTCCGGAGTGGGTAAAGGTCGTTGATCGCGACGACTTCACGTACGAGATTTCGCCCGAAGTGGTTCTTTATTCCCGCCCATGCCGATCAAAGGCCGGAGAGCATGATTTGGCAATGGCGCTTCCCGCGCGGGAACATGGCGATGAACGGCTGCGCATCGGCTGCGTACATGGTTGCACGTTTGATATTGACGGCCACGAGACGAACTTTCCGATTTGCCGAGACGCGGGCGTCCAACGGGGGCTGGATTATCTCGCCATAGGCGACACTCATTCCTTTCGCGATGTGACTGCCAATTTGCCCGTTCCCACCGTATATCCCGGCGCTCCAGAGCCCACAAGCTTCGATGAAACCGCACCTGGGAATGTCGCACTCGTTGCACTATTCCGGCACGGACGACGACCGCGTATCGATGCTGAATCGGTGGCGTTTTGGCGTTGGATTGCGGTTCAGTGTCGCGACATGAATGAACTCCGTGGCGTGCTGACAATCCAGGATCTTGATCGGCACGTGGTCAGACTGTGCCTTGACATGACTGTATCGCTGTCGGAAGAGAGTGAGGTCGAGCGGATTCTTCGCGATCTTCAGGGAACCGATGCAACACACGGTCGTGCTGGCGTCTTGCTGGTGGATCGGGCAAATCTCCGGTTGCAGGTCGGTTCTGGCGATGCGTTTCCCGAGGATCTTCCCGCGGTACTCAGAGACACTGTTGACCGACTGGACCAACTTATTGCGGACGCAGTGGAGGAATCTGAAAAATCGAAGGCCACACGCGCTTTGTCCCATCTCTATAAGCTACTGCAAAGTGAGCACTCGACAGGTGGACGAAGGGTATGAAACTACATCGCCTCCGAGTCTCCAACTTTGCTGGTGTCCGAGAAGCGGATATCGAGTTCGGTCCGGGACTGAACGTCTTGTACGGACCCAATGACCTCGGGAAATCTACGCTGGTTGATGCCATCCGTTTGGCGTTATTGCTTCCACACGGCTCGACGGCTTGCGAGCAATATGTCGGCTGGACCGGTGGCCGCGACCCGGTTATTGAGTTGACGTTCGAAACCGAACGACAGCGCATATGGCGAGTACGGAAAGAGTTTGGCAATCGCGGATCCTCGCTGTTGCAGGAATCAAAGAATGGTCTCGATTTCGACGATGTGGAACGCGCGAGAAAGGTTGACGGAAGGCTCCGCGAGATCTTGCGTTGGGGCATTCCCGAACCTGGCGGCTCCGGAGGTAGTAAGGGCATTCCCACGAGCTTCTTGGCAACCGCGTTGCTATCGACACAAGCGGATGTGACAGCACTCTTGGACGGCAGTTTGGAGAACGATCCGACCGCCAGCGGGAAAGAACAGATTGCAGCGGCGTTGCAGGCGATTGCGCAAGACCCATTGTTCGTCGATTTGCTTAAAAGGACGCAGGCTCGTCGAGACGAGGCCTACACCGACAAAGGCGCAAGGAAGACCGCCAAGGGAAGTGTTTTCAAGGTGGCCGCAGAGCGTGTAAAGGAAACGAGGGACGAGAAAGAAGAACTTCAGAGGATCGTCACTGACTCAGAAGGCACAGAGAAATTGCTGCGCGATCTAGTCGAGAAGCGACAACAGCGGCAGGAGGCGTTGGCAATCGCAACGGAGCGCCTGATAACTCTTGAGCGTTTGGCTGTGCAAGCCGCGGATCGTGAAGGTGCATCTGAGCAGATTCGGCTTGCGCAAGAGGCGGTGCAGCGCATCCGGAAAATCGCAATGGATGTTGAAGAGGGTGAACTGCAAGCTAAAGAACTACTTCTTAAGGAAGAGGAAGCCAGGACGGAGATCGGCGTCGCACAGCGTGAGCAGGTTGAAGCAGACGGTGCCCTTAAGGATGCGGAAGAAGCCGCCCGATCAGAAGGATCGGACCCCGGCGTTACCGATACCGTTGTTCGCCAACAGCTCGAGCTTCGAAAGGCTGCTGCAGAACAGTCAGCGAGAACTGCGCGACAGCGAATCGATGTCGCTAGCGACGTACAGAATCTCATCGATGCTGCCGCCGAAGGCGAGCGAGAGCATCGGGACCAAATAACGAGGGCCAGCGCCGCGCAAGAAGTTGTATCTCGGTCTGCAGGTAAATTAAAAAGTGCCGATGATGAGCTTCGTCGATGCGATCTCCTCGAACGGGCCTTGGACGTTCGACTTGCAGATAAGCACGTAGCGGATGCTCAAGCGGCGGTGGAGAAACATGTAGCTATTCAGAAACGCCTCGATTCTGTTTTGGAAGAGCGCGAAGTCCTCGCTGGCCAGCGAACTGTGATGACGCTTCTGAAGCCCGGGGCCCTGGCGCCAATGCGCCGGCTGGCCACGGAACTAGCCGCTGCTCGTGCTGCGCTCGACGTTGGCTTCGTAGTGACGGTGACACCCACCAAGCGTCTCGATCTAAGCATTCGCAAGGATACGACAGGGGTCGAATCGGCTTCATCCGAGCGACCGGTGGAAATCGAAGCCGCAACAGAGGTTGAACTCGGCATCGCCGATATCGCGACTGTTCGTATCCGCGGCGGACGACGCGATTCTCAGGATAAAGCTCGGGTACTGGAGGACCGATGGACTCAGGAAGTGGCGCCACAAATCGCTGCCGCAGGCGCAACAGATCTCGATAGCCTCGAAGCGAAAGTTGCCGAAGCCCAGGAACTGGATACAAGCATACAGACAAAGGATACCGAGATAAATGTTCTACGCGCCGAGATAAGGCCTCTCGAGGGAGCAGCAGAAGCGCTGCGGCAGGCCTCTGACCGTGCGCAGAAATACCGGGAGGCACTCGGAGGCGTTGCTCTTGAGACATTGGCCGACGAGCTCGATGCGCTAGGAGTTGATCCGATCGCAGGCTTACGAAGGCGACGGCTAGATTTATCAACGAAACTTGAGACAGCGCGCGCAAGTGCCACCGAAGCTGAGAGGGAGCATACGATCGCCTTGGAGCGTACTGCCAATCTTCGCTCGGCCTCAGATACGGCTATCTCCAAACGAGATGTTGCTCTTAGATCCTTTCCAGAGGGATTAGATGCGGCCGTGGCCGCCGGACATGCTGAACTTGCTGTTGCGACCACCGAGTTGAAAAATGTCGCAGCCGACCTCGCATCCTTGGACAGCACAATTGCTGCGCGTAAACAACGTATCGACAAGGCGATGAGTGCGGATCGCACGAAAGCGGAGACTGCAAGGAACAGAGTTGAGACAGCACAAAGGAGACTAACGGCGACTATTGCCAGCTGCGCGGAGCATTCCGGGCGCCTCGGTGAGTTGCGAAGACAGCGCGATGCCGAGGATCTCTCAGCGTCGGAAAGAAGGCTGCGTGAAGCAACGGGCAGTCACGCGGCCCTACCCGTACCCGAACGGAACGTTACCAAAGATGAGGTAAATGCCGCTAGAGACTTTGAAGCCAGTATGAAATCGGAACTTGACAGTACAGAGCGCGACATCCAGCGTGCGCATGGAGCGTTGGAACAAGTTGGTGGCGCCGTGGCTCGCGAGCGGTTGCGCGACGCGACCGAAGCGTTCGAATTGGCTGAGCGGCAGGAAAGGGAAATTGAAGCGGACTATGAAGCGTGGAAGCTGCTGCTCGATCAAATGAAAGAGGCCGATGCTACCCAGGCGAGCAACCTTGGACAAGCCTTGGGTCCAGCCATCGCCAGCCGATTCCAAACGTTGACCCAGCGACGTTACGAGGCCGTCCAGCTCAATGCCCAACTCGGGACAGAAGGAATAGTGATTGGCGGTGCAGCTAGACCTGCGTCGCGCGTTTCTGTGGGCACACGTGAGCAATTGTCCACGTTGTACCGACTTTCGCTCGCGGAATATTTGCGCGCGACTGTCGTCTTAGACGATCAGCTAGTCCAAAGTGACGATGGTCGAATGGACTGGTTCCGCGTGTTGTTCAATGAGAAAGCTCACATCTTTCAAATCATCGTGTTCACTTGTCGACCTAGTGACTATCTTGCAGCAACATCGATCGTACCGGACGGACCGGGCACTCACACAGACACGGATAATGGGTTCATCCGTGCGATTGATCTTGAGCGGGCGCTGAAGCAACGAAAATAGGCAAAGGAAGGTATTTTGTTAGCATGGCAACGACGGCAACCCGTAATTTCGACTTGAACATCGAAAAGATTCTTGAAGGTTGGGAGGTAAAGCATGCCGTTCGAGAAGTGATAGCCAATGCTCTCGACGAACAGGTCTTGTCGAAAACTCAAGACGTCACCATAGACTCAGATCCCTCGGGCAACTGGCACATCCGGGACTTCGGCCGTGGCATGCGCTACGAAAACCTGACACAGAATGAGAACCCTGAAAAGCTAAAGAAGGCAGGTGAGGTCATCGGGAAGTTTGGAGTCGGGTTGAAGGATGCTTTGGCGACCCTGAACAGAAGAAAGATCCTCGTGCATATCAGGTCGCCGCATTGCGACATCTCTCTTGTCGAGGCGGCGAAGCATGGCTTTGAAGATGTGATCACCCTCCAGGCGTCTGTTGGCCCTGCAAGCAGTCCGGAGATGGCGGGTACCGACTTCGAGTTGGAAGGTGTTTCGACAGCGGACATGAAGGCCGCCAAGGATTTTTTTCTGCATTTTTCGGGAGACCGCGTGCTAGAGAACACTCCCTACGGGCAAATCCTGGAAAGGGCTGATGGGCGCGCCGCGAGAATCTACGTGACTGGCCTACTGGTCGCGCAAGAGGAGCGTTTTGCATTCTCGTACAACATCACGTCCCTGACGGCCGCAATGCGCAGAGCTTTGAACAGAGAACGCACAAATGTCGGGCGGACCGCGTACGCGGATAGAGTTAAGAGTATGCTTCTTGCCTCCCAATCTGAGGAAGTTGCTCAAGTGCTCGCCTCCGACCTGTCAAACATCGAACATGGTACGAACCACAACGAGGTGAACTGGACTGACGTCGCTGTTCATGCTTGCCAAATCCTTAATGCCCGCAACAAGGTGGTGTTTGTAACGGCAGCGGAACTTGGCGCCGCGCGTGATTCAATCGACCATGCGACACACGATGGGTATGGCGTCATTGCCATTCCGGGCAACGTCAGACAGGCTCTTGTGGGATTGAAGGACCTGCAAGGCAATCCGGTCCGTGACCTCTCCGTCTACCAGGCAGAATGGAACAGGAGCTTTGAATTCAAGTTTGTATCGAGGAACAGCCTCACGGCAGCGGAACGAAAGATTTTCGACTGTTGGCAGCGGATTGCGCGGCTCGCCGGCGGATTTCCGGCGCAAGTTCGAGAGGTCAAAATTTCCGAAACTATGCGGCCTGACTTTGGCACCGGTCGAGAATGCCAGGGACTTTGGGAACCCGAGAAGAAGAGAATTATCATCAAAAGGTCCGAACTAGCTGGCATCAAGTCATTTGCCGGAACGTTCTTGCATGAGGTCACTCACGCAACTAGTGGGTGTCCGGATGTGAGCCGTGAGTTCGAGAGCGCCCTTACTGAACTCATTGGTCAATTGTCGACCGTCTGTCTGCGCCAGCCATGAACTTCAAATCAGGAAGACAAGCTTGCTAGTCGACGCCGCTTAGCTTCGCGACCATTTTGGCAGTTACGCGAAAAGAGCCGGCTGTGCTGAAGTTTCGAGTTCGCGGAAGTTACTCAAGCCGACGCCAACGAGGCGAAAACGTTGTTTCGGGCCGAGATCTATTCGCTCGCGCAGCGCCAGAGCTATGCCGGTTAATTCCTCGCAAGAAGAGGGAGGAGAGCTGGATGTGTGGCTGCGTGTGAGAATTTTGAACTCGCTAGTTTTCAGTTTGAGGACCACGGTGCGTGCTATCCGCGATTCCTTGCGCGAAGCGGACCACAGCTTTTCGGCAAGGCGGCGGATCATCACCTCTGTTTCTGCCAACGGTACGTCGTGCTCAAAAGTATCCTCCACGGATATCGATTTGGTTGGCCTGTCCGGGACGACTTCACTCCGGTCTACGCCGCGCGAGAGCTCGTATAAGCGGGTACCATAACTGCCGAAGTCGGCTTCGAGTGACGGTAAATCTATCCCTCGCAGATCTCCAACCGTCTGAATTCCGCGTTTCGCGAGTTTCTCACCTGTCACTTTGCCTACACCGGGCAGGCGCTCAACAGGCAGTGGAAGCAGAAATGCATCTATGTCGTCGGGTTGGACAACAAATAGCCCATCCGGCTTGCGCCAGTCAGAGGCGAGTTTTGCCAAGAACTTGTTAGTTGCCACGCCCGCCGAAGCCGTCAGGTTCAGTTCCTGGCGGATTTGTTCACGAATTGTGCGCGCAACTAGTGTAGCGGTCGGCAGGCCGGTTTTGTTCTCGGTAACGTCGAGGTACGCTTCGTCCAGCGACAGTGGTTCGATCAAGTCCGTGTGGCGTTTGAAGATCTCCCGCACGCTCTGCGAGACTGCCCGATAGCGCACGAAATCCGGTGGGACAAAGATCGCGCTGGGGCACAAGCGTTCCGCTCGTACAGCTGGCATGGCCGAGCGCACGCCGAATGCCCTGGCCTCATAGGAAGCCGCACACACGACGGACCTGTTGCCCTGCCAAGCGACAATCACGGGTTTGCCGCGAAGTTGCGGATCATCCCGCTGCTCGACAGAAGCGTAAAACGCGTCCATATCGACGTGTATGATTTTGCGTGCAGGCATCCTGATCCATCATAAATTTGCTGGCTGTTCTGGCGAACAACATTGCGGAAGGATCAAGTTTTGAGACGACGCAGGCTGTTTAGACGCTCTGAGACTGAACTGCGCAGTTATCGAAACACTCGACCCAAAACTGACGGTTTGCTTTGAGAATTCCGAACTCAACAAATGCGGGCCTCGCCGTCTCGTCGGCATAAAGTGGCCGGCTGAAACAGAGAGTTCCTCGATTTAAGAGGCAGTACTGCTCCATCTCCCGAAAGCGTTTGCCTGCGGCGGACCATCCCCGGTTGAGATCGCGGCGCTGAACAAAGACGTTTGCCTCCAGTCCATCGACTTTGCCTCCAATCGAATGCGCAATGAAATGGCCCTTGTCCCATTCCTTTCCAAACGCCGTCTCCGTAGCGCCAACCCACCCCTTGAGCCGATAGTCATCACGTGCTACCGCCCTCGGTTCGGAACGCCCGAGAGCCGCTACCAGCCGCGCTTCAATATTCTCACTTACGGAGACAGCGCCAGTCCTTTCCAGCGAAGCATAATCATCGAACAGATACTCAAATGACTCATACTGCCAGCGCATAATGTTCGTCTGGCGGGATGTCATGTCGAGATATGCCTCCCGCCAGATGTAGGGCAGCTCCATCAACAGAAAAGGCGTAAGCTTAGACAGGCCAATGGGCGCCTTCCGCAATATGACCGAATAGTCGACCCTGCCTTTGCTTGGTTGAGCCATCTGGAATATCCGTTCACTACATTGTTGCCCAAAACCTCGCTTTCGCATTGTGAAAACTTAAAAGATCAGGCCGAATGATCCCGATTTCAGTCAAGCGAGCTTTGCACTTAGGTGGTGGGAGTCGGGCAGGCTCCTGCCAGCTTAGCAACTGGCATCGGCCTCTGAGCACATTGGATTGTTTGATCAGCAGGTACGTCGTTCTCCATTACAATTTCACGGATGTCCGCCAAAAGGAGATATCGGCTAAACCCGGATGCTATCTACGCAGTCAAGGAATTGCAGCGGCGGTTAAGGCAAGAGTTTGGTCACGATCCCGACCCTGACGGTCCGCTTGCGTTCGATCCTGATTCAGATATTGTGCAACCAATCGCCGAAGCGAAAATACGGGCGATGATGGGAGACGTTGCAGATGCAGCGCACCTTGCACCAGATCTGGCTTATGCAATTCGAAAAACGGGGCTGTTGGTCACCGGCAGGAATCAAGACCTGTTGGATGACCTCCAAAGAGCGGCATGGAAGGAAGCTCTCGCTGAATATGAAGGCTTCAGTCGAAACCGTTCCAATTGAGGCGAGCTCGAGGAGACCGACTGCGGCGGTCAACGAGTGCCAATTCGCGGCAGTGGATCGAATTCATGACATTCTCGATGTCCCATCTCGTGTTCTGTCGCTGGCGCCGGCTCAAGATACGATTCCATATTTCAGTTCAAGAAAGCGTTGCAAGCGCAAGGACAAACCCGCCGAAAGCTCCTGCCAGGTTAGAATCTTGCACCTCGTTTTGAGATCCATCGAGCGCACACAACTCATCACCTTGTACCACTGTTCGACCAGATCGGGGCGCCGTGCATCGAGCAGCACGCAAAAGGATAAGTTGAGAGCGTGCGCGGCGAGCACATTCCGGAGCAGCTGATAAGAAGCATACTCTTGTCCACGGCGTGCCAATTTGCGGCAGTCAAATACCTCTTTCAGGTCGCGATATCCTTCGACGATCGCAGCCTTCTGAGTTTGAAAATCCGATTCTGTGAGCTTTGCCTCGAAGAGGACAGGACCTAGTTTCATATCGATCTCGGTTCGCTCCACGAATCCAGAAGTCAATGGAATGCGCGGCTTGAAGCCAAATTCTGGCACATCGCCAACCTCAGTCCCCAGCATTAGGCTGAGTTCTCTTCTTTTGGTCACGCCGGGATAACAGAATATGTTCATTAATAAGGCATCAGAGCTCATGGAGGAATCGAGTTCCTTCGAAGTGCAATCCATTTTCGGAAATGCACGGCCAGCCTGACTGTGCACTTTTTCGAACCTCCGTTTCCATTGCGGCCGGCGTTGAAGCGCTCGGTAACTGGCCGAAACGAAATTACCGTGCTGCGTTCCGCACAGAGACGGCTGATAAATGACAACTGGCACTTCACCGTAGCTGGTCACATGTGGCAATTGATGCTTCGCTGCATATGAGGCATTCCGAGCGCAAAGCTCCCGGCGAAGAAGGGTGGCGTAATGGCTGGATCCGTTCAACATGTCAGTGGAAGTCGTGGGAAGAAACACCAGCTGCGCTCACAGCAAGCGGCAGAATCTTATGTGCTCTCAAATGAACAATGCCGTCCTGGTTCTGTACCTGTCCTTGAACGCGAACAAAACGTTCGTGCAGGACGACCATCGGATCTGCGCTGTACACTTCAGGCTTCACAATGATATTGGCGTGGCCAGTTTCATCCTCGAGCGTTAGGAAAATGAGGCCCTTTGCAGTTCCCGGCCGTTGACGAGTGATAACGGCTCCGGCCGCAACCGCAGCCTTGTTGTTCGGCAGTTCCTTGAGTTCGCGTGCCGACACAATCCCAATTTGACGTAGCTGCTGGCGACGATAAGCCATAGGATGCGGTCCGACGGTCATGCCGGTCCCATGAAAGTCTGCAACCAGTCGTTCCTCGATATCCATGGGCTTCAGCGGCGAAGCTTTGTCCTGCTCGACAATGCCTTCGAACATTCTCGGAACCCGAGAACCGTATTTCTCTGCTTGCCATAAAGCATCGCGGCGGTGCAATCCCGCCCCAGATTCTGTTGGAATGCTATTCAGGGCGCCGACGGTAGCGAGCATCCGGAGATCCGACTTACTCAATTGCGGCACTCTGAGCGTCAAATCCGAAACCGAAGTGAAGGGCCGGTCCTTTCGGTTCGCGACTACAGCGCCTCCCGAGGTTTGCCGCAAGCTGCGCACATAGCGCAATCCCAGCCGCAGCAAGATCTCATTCTGTTCCCGCTCCAATGTGCAATTCCATTCTGACCTATTGATATCGATTGGCCGCAGCCTCAAGCCATGCATCTGGGCATCCTTGACTAAAGTAGCCGGCGAGTAGAATCCCATCGGCTGGTTGTTGAGAAGCGCGCAAGTGAACGCGGCCAAGTAACGAACCTTGAGGAACATGCTTGCTTCAGAAAGCTTCGCAAAACTGGCCGAGTGCGATTCGGGAAAACCATAGAGCGCAAATGAAGTAACGAACTGAACAATCTTGTCTTGCACCTCGCCCACAATGCCGTTTGCAGTCATGCCGGCGCGCAGCTTGACCTCAATCTCCTTCATTCGCTGCTCGGAACGCTTATGCCCGAGTGCGCGTCGCAATTCCTCCGCTTCCCCGCCCGTGAAACCGGCGGCGATCATGGCGATTCTCAACAATTGTTCCTGGAACAGAGGTACACCCAGAGTTCTTTCGAGCACCGGGATCAACGACGGATGTGGGTAGGTCACCGGCTCTTTTCCCATCCGCCGCTTCAGGTAAGGATTGGTCATTTGCCCAACGATGGGGCCGGGACGAATAAGCGCGACCTGGACAACCAGATCATAAAATCGCTGCGGGTTGTTTCGTGGCAAACTGGCCATTTGGGCTCGCGATTCAATTTGAAAAGCTCCAATAGTATCCGCCTTGCAGATGGCGTCATAGACATCTTGCGCATCGACGGGCAGATGGGCCAGATCAACTTCTTCCCCGTAATGCGTTCGAACTAGATCAATCGATTCCCTGAGTGCAGCCATCATTCCCAGGCCTAGCAAGTCAACCTTCACGATCCCAAGATCGGCGCAATCATCTTTGTCCCATTGCAGGACCACTCTTCCCGCCATCGACGCCGGCTCTAAGGGCACCACCGAGTCCAAAGCACCCTGGCAGATGACCATTCCACCCGAGTGCTGTCCGAGATGCCGGGGCAGATCGACTACGCGCTTGCATAGACCAAGGAAGCAATTGATCCGGGAGTTATTGAGGTCGAACCCTGCCTTGCGGAAGTAGTTATCGAAAGTGTCGTCCGGTCCTCGCCATTCCCAGGAACTCGCAGCCGCGGAGAGTCTGGCGAGCGAGTCTGGATCGAAACCCAGAACCTTCCCCATTTCGCGTGCGGCCAATTTCGAGCGATAGGTAATTACATTGGCAGTCATCGCAGCGCCGCGCTCGCCGTAGCGCTGGTAAACATACTGAATCACGCGTTCGCGTTCGTCGCCGCTCGGCAAGTCGAGATCAATGTCCGGCCATTCCCCTCGTTCTTCTGAAAGAAAGCGCTCAAAGAGAAGGTCCATCGCAATGGGGTCAACGGCAGTAATGCCGAGCGAATAACAAACCGCGCTGTTAGCTGCCGAGCCACGTCCCTGCACGAGAATGTTGTTCTCGCGACAGAATCTGACGATGTCCCAGACGATCAGGAAATATCCCGCGAGATCCAGCTTTTCAATGAGCCGCAGCTCCCGCTCCAACTGGCGTCGCACGCGGTCGGTAATCGGCCGATAGCGTTCGTGGGCTCCCTTTGCCGTCTGGGCGCGAAGAAATGTGATCTGTGTCTCTCCGCTGGGAACAGAGTATTTAGGAAATTCATAACCCAGCTTTTCGAGTGTGAATTCAAGGCGAGCTGAGAGTTCAGAGGTGTTGGCGATTGCCTCCGGCAGATCCTGAAATATCTCGATCATCTCCTTGGCAGGGCGAATATGGCGCTCGGAATTGACTTGCAGCCGCTGGCCGGCTTCATCAAGCGTGCATTTCTGTTTGACGCACGTAAGCGCATCGAGCACGTAACGATCGCCCGGAGTTGCGTAGAGCACACCGTTGGTTGCAACCAACGGCAAGCTGAGTTCGCGCGCCAGGTCGATAGCTGCATGATTTCTGTGCTCCTGCTCCGGACGGAAATGTCGTTGGATCTCCACATATACGTTGCTACGGCCAAAGACGGTCTGCAACCGCTGTAGTAGCCGACGGGCCTCTTCTTTACCGCCGACGCGCAATGCCGTTGCGAGAGGCCCATTCTCATCTCCGGTGAGACATATCAGACCCTCGGCATGTTCTTCCAACTCGGAAAGCGTTGCCGAGGTCGGTTTGTTCTTCAGCTCCCGCAGTTTGGTTTTCGTGATGAGACGACAGAGGTTCTGATATCCGATGCGATTGGCGACCAGAATCGGATAATAGGGGTTCAGCAGAGATGGTCTTTCACCAATCGATACCTCGGCGCCAACATGGGACTTGATCTTGTTGGATTTAGTAATCAGGTGGAACCTTGCCGATCCATAGAGACCATTGCGGTCCAGCAGCGCCATCGCGGGCAGCTGTTGCTCGGCGCAAGCGTAGGCGAGAGCCTCCGGAACGGACGCGCCCTCCAGGAAACTAAACGCACTGCGGCCATGAAGCTCGACGTACTCCATTTAGTCGTAGAGGCCCTCCACAAACCAGGCGCTCTGTCGAAGGTCACGAAAAATCCTGTACAAGCCGACTCCATGCGGAAGTTGTACGGCGATGTCCCATTCTTCACGGCGCCATGCCTCGTTCTGCTTCCACCAGTTCCCGGAACTTGTCCATGGCCCAGCCGCGCAGATGATTGGGCATGTGATTTCGGCGAAAGAAATGTGAGCTGGCTTTCCACTTTTGCAGACTACGCGAGCTGCGAGCAGTGGACGGAACATGCTCATCGTGATCGATTCGTTCCGGCCGTTTTCGCATGGAGCATTCGTATTCTCCGCCGAGAAGCCGGTCATCCGAAAGTCATCGGAGCGATGGGAATCAAGCACGGTTGGCGATCCGACCCGGACACGTCCTTGCTCGTCCGTTTCGCCGACCACTCCACGAATACGTGCGAGCGTGACTTCCAATTTTTCAGCTTCGGGGGCAAGCGATGCGAACAGCCCGCCCTGGGTAAAGCGTCTCTTGGCAGGCCGGGCCTCTATCGTTACCCTCCTCACCGGTGCTCCGGGACTATGCTGCGCAAGATCGAGCTGAAGCAGCTTCAAGAGAACTTTCGTGTCCTGCATGGAAACCGGAAGTTTGAGAGTGCGCACCCATGTATCGGATTTTGGCCGCTGCAAAGTTTTGTTCAAGTCCTGCTCTTGGTGGATTTCAAGTTGAAGCGTAAGTCGCAATTCATCGGTCGCCAGAGCGCGGGCCATGAGCCGGGCGGAGATCTGTTCCAGCAACCGATTCAGCACAAAGACCAACGACTCCAGGTCCTCGACTGAGTCTTCGAATTCCAAACTCTCTTGGAAATTGAGCGGCGGATCAACCGGCACAAGCGTGCGGTTTATCTCTCCACGGGCGAGTCGCTGAAGCCGAAGGCCCACTTGGCCAAGACGCTCCGTAAGAGCTACCGGTGGCAGCAATGCCAAGTCGCGGCATTTGCGTATGCCCCAGCTATCCAGAATTTCCATCTGCGCTTCCGATAATGGAAGCGCATCCAGTGGTAGTTGCGATAGCGCATCAGCTTCCTTACCCGCTGATACAACGGTGGTGCCCGTAATTCCCTTGGCTCCGATTAAAGCCGTATCCGGATTCGAAGCGGCGGCGACATTTATCTCCAGGCCAATCCTCGAAGCATGCTCTGCAAGCAGGCGAAGCAATTTCTGAGGCGGGCCAAAGATTCGTTCAGTGCCTGTGATGTCCAGCGTCACTATTCCCTGCGCCGTGGATTCAACCCGCGGAGAAAATGCGGAAGCGCAATCGAGCAGAGCCGTTTGTGCCGCTTGTTCCTGCTTCGGGTCTCGCTTGCGCAGAATAATCCCGGGGCATTGCGCCGCCTGGACCTTGGTGACGCCCGCGTCGATCCCAGCAATTTGGGCCTGCTCATTGCATGCGAAGACGCGTGGCAAGGAGTCAGGGCCATCGAAGACCGCAATGGGACGATTGCTCCAGGCAAGACGCTTCTGTTCAGGTTCGCAGCGGACGGAGGCCTGGACGGCAAAGCAAGGGACGAAGAGACAGGCAAAAAGCATTGCTTACGCCCATTGCCGTTCTGCGGAGAAACTCCGGATACTTTGAGAAGGTTTCTTGGATGAGCGCCTCGCGGCGACCTGCACGTCAAAATCAAGTCCCATGGCCAACCGCGCATGTGCCGGACCGTCCGTAGTTGGAAGCGACCAGCGAATTTTCGCTCCGGACAAGTTCACAGTGAGACTGGAACAGGTACCGACAATCGGACAAGGCGTCAGCACGATGAGCGGTGCCGAAAGCTTTTCTACAACAGCCCGGAAGCGAAACCAGGTGGACAGCGGCACTCGGCGAACAAATTTCTCAGACACTCCTCCAAGATCCAGCGCCAGCAATCCAAACCCGCCACTCCCTTGCAGGAGCAGGTCCGCCGCTTTGAATGCCTGTTCCATCGCCTTCATGCCCTGGCCGCCACAGCGAATCCATAACAGGCGGCGTAGATCGACGCCGGCGGCTCGGGCAGATTTGGGGTCAAACGAGTCGGTGGCATCAATTAACGCGCAGAACTGGTCTTTTGTCACCACGGAGAGCAACTGCGATTGCAAGCTCTTCCGGCCAGCCGAACACCACCGAGCGCCAACAATTTCGGTGATCTCCCCGCAGGGGACGCCGCCCAGGACTGCATCAATCGCCGGAATTCCGGTCGATAAAACTGGTTGCTGAGTAGGTACACGAGTAGTGAATGGAGCGGTGACGCGCCCGCTCAGGCGTTCTTCTACTTGGGCACGGATTGAGGCAATTGAGGCCATATAATAAGGAGAGAGCGTATCTTTCGCCTTTCATTCACCAACTACGCTAGCCTCAAAAATGCCCCCCAGTCAAGGATTACGGTCAACGTTTAGCGGCTAAGCTATTGAATACAGGATGAATATTTTTATTGGCACCGCCGGGTTTTCTTACAAAGATTGGGAAGGCGTGGTTTACCCGGCCGATCTGAAGAAGCGCAAAATTCATCCGCTCGAATACCTAGCGCAGTTCTTCGATTGTTGCGAGATCAATACCTCTTTTTATGGCCACATCCGGCCGAATGTGGGAAAAAGCTGGTGCGAGAAAACGGCAGCCGTGAACCCGAATTTCCAGTTCACCGCCAAGCTGTTCCAGGGATTTACCCACGTTCCGCGGGGCGCGAAATCACCTTCACCGTTCCAACTCGCCGTGAGTCCCAAAGACGAAGGTCTTGTTCGCGAAGGACTAGATTCAGTTGCCAGTGAAGGACGGCTTGGCGCCGTGCTTGTTCAATTCCCAGTCTCGTTCAAGAATGCGGACGATACTCGCGATTACCTGTTTTCGCTTGTGGACAAATTTAATCAATATCCCCTCGTCCTGGAGATCCGGCACGAGAGTTGGAACGATCCAGAAATACTAGGTAGGCTTGCCGAAGAAGGAGTGGGCTTCTGCAATATCGATCAACCACGATTGGGAAAATCACTGCGCGGCACCTCGCACGTGACGGCGCCAGTCGGTTACGTTCGCCTGCATGGGCGCAACTACAAAGAGTGGTTTCAGGCCGACAACCGGAACGACAGATACAACTATCTCTACAAGCCGAAAGAACTCGAAGGCTGGAAAGAAAAGATCACGCACATCAGCCAACAGGCCGAGAAAACTTTCGTTGTCGCCAACAATCACTTCAAAGGCCAAGCGGCCGTAAATGCGCTGGAGTTAAAAAACATGCTTTCTGGGAAACGCGTGAAGGCGCCCAAGACCGTTGTTGACCACTACTCCGAGCAACTGATGGCCATCGCCGAGCCGGTGTAGGGAATTGGCTTTCCGAAGATGAACGTCATTATTCAAGCTAATCTCCAAGTCCTTACTTCTCGCCCGATCTTGGCAGCAAACGCCTGAACGAGGCGTGCCTCAACCGGCCATGAGGCGTCCGCTCCACGAATTCAATTTCCGCCGGCTGCTCCGGTTTGAGCCACACCGCTTGTGCCATGACTTCTTCCGTTACAGCGTGTTGGTGTTGGCTCTTTTTCTCAGGCAGGTTCACGAACGGCACGCGTTTAGTTTTCAGGTCCTGTACGGCTTTGAATATCTCAGGCCGGTTGAACTGGTTGAGACCCGCAATCAGGCGTTTAACGTGGTATAGCTTCCCGTCCTCGCGGTATTCGCCAATGAGCAGTTCGCCAATTCCCTTATTACCGGGAAGATAACCGCCTATGAAGAATTTGTCCTCCTGATTGAATCTCTGTTTCAGCCACAGATCCGATTCATCACCTGGGTAATAGTGACTGCCCAATCGCTTTGCGACGAGCCCTTCAATTTTCGTCTGTTTGACGACGCTGGTCGCGGTCGCTAAGTCCACGTCTGGGCCGAACTCAAAGATCGGCTGCATGGGTGAAGCGAATCCAGTAGCGACCTCCGCTAGATACTTTTTGCGTTCCTCGATGGGTTTGTCGAGCAGGTCCCGACCTTTGAAGTGCAGGCAATCGAATACCACGTAATAAATAGGCAGCTTTGTGGAACGGCGATTCTGCAGTGCGTTGAAATTCGGTCTGCCCGTCGGCTCAACCGCAACGATCTCACCATCGAGCACCAGGTCTTTCATGAATAATGCCGAAACAGCATCGTAGATCGCCGGGAACTCTTTGTTGTAAAGCTTGGCGTCCATCGAATAGATATTTGTTAGACCATCCGACTTCATTGCCACCACACGATAGCCGTCTAGCTTGGGTTCGAGCAGCCATTGCGCTCTGTCATCCGGTAACTTGGTAACCATCGTCGGCTTCATCGGAGCGATGAACCGGGGAACGTTCCTGAGCGGCTTTTGGCGGATACCCTTTTGCACTACCCGGCCTTTTTGAGGTTGCCTTTACAAGATTAGGATGGAACTCAGGAATGGTCAGTTGCAAGAGGCTCGAATATGGCATTCACGAGTTCTCATTGCTCAACGACGGCACCGCTCTCATTTTGTGCCTTCAACTCTGGGTTTTCGAACAGGAAAAATCGGGGCATTCTGGTTTTTGGCACCCGAGGTCGTAAGCGCCATACAGGGCGCGTACGTCCAAGCGAATCGGAGTAACATCGGCAGCGGCTGGAGACCAAAGATCTGCCTTTCGATATCGGTGGTGCGCTGCAGGCTGCATGGGCAGTTGCGAAATCTGCCGTGCCTGTGATCATTAATTTCTTCAAACGTTTTGCCGACCGCCGTGATCATGGTGTCCGTGCACAATTGTCGAAGAGGTTAGCGCACGAGCTGCTCGGAAGTCCTCCAGATTTGTGCTCCTACAACGGCACAGAAAAGCCCTTCCCCCAGGGGTAGCAACACGCCGTAGAAAGTCCAGTAGTTGTGAGCGGCTCGGTCAATTAAGAAAGTCACAAGGACGGAGACTAAGCCAGCAGTTGCCAAGCGGAAGAGGAAAGAGTTGCTCCATTTGCCGGTGAGGACATAAACAAGTAATTCGATGCAGACGGACGCCACTAGAGCCGCAGCGAGTAGACCAAGCCACACATCGGCACCGAATCTGCTTAAGTCGCTGGATGCTCCCGATGCTCGAATGCCCAACAAGTCCGGCGAGTATCCAGCCACAACGGAGAACGCGAACAACGCAAGAAGGTATGCCCCTATGCAGACGCAGATTCCAACGAGAATGCGCCACCAACCACGACCGAGATGCGACCAGGAACCGGTCAAGGTAATCGCCGCAAGCACCGCAACAAAAAACAGCGGTCCGACACCGTGCACTAAGAGCATGGGCCACGCTCTAGCACCAGCGACAGTAACGAGTCCTGCTGTGAGACCTGTTAGAAAGAATGTAATTTGCTGTGAATTCATTTCGGCACCTCGTCTTTGATGGTTTTTTCTGGATGTCCCAGATCGCCATTTTTGTCGTTGGGGCTTGCTTCTCTCTTATCCAAAATCAGAGTGGACGTGACATTCCCCTTCTCATCCATCGTGTAGCTGTAAACCTCCAGAGATGGAAAATCCCTGGCCGTGCTGCCAGGATCAACGCCAACTTTGCCATCTGGTGTAACTGCCAGATTCAGGTGATTATCAATCGTGCCGTCGATCACCAGGCCAAAGGTTAAGCTCTTCATCGCACTCTCACCATGTTGGGAGACTTGGAAATAAGTGTTGCCTTCTTTATCGCTCTGAGTACTGCTTACAGTACTTCCTCCTTTCCCTTTCAATCCAACGTCCTGCCCACCGATGCCGCTCCTCCCAACGTGATCGTACGTTTGTGTGGCGGTGTGCTGTTTGGGGTCCACCAAGATTCGACTTTCAACTCGGGAAGTACCACCGTGAGGATTGGGGCCTCTGCCATCGCCTCGTCCGGGAGTCTTGAACCATTTCGTTTGAATGTATGAAGCAACACAAACGCCTACACCTCCAGGCGTCAGCCCAGCAGGAGCATCGCAGTGTCCATCGGGATCATTCTTTGAAAGTGGGTTGTTCCGAACATAAGCGTACTGGTTGAGTGATTGTGGATCGCCTAATTCCACATAAGGAACTGGTACGGGCTTGGCCGACCAGTCTGGCGTGACGAACCTTCCGAGGGCTGAGCCGTAGTAGCGCGCACCGTAATAATCCAGTCCGGTTTCGTTGTCGCGTTCTTTGCCGGTGAACTTGTAATGGTTCGTGTCATTGTTGACGAACTGAAGCTCGCCTCCCCACGGATAGAAATCAGATTCACTCTTAATGTTCCCAAGCCAATCGGTCACGACAGAAGCAGTTTTGAGGTGATCGGAGAAATAATAAGAGACGGCATTACTTGGAAAATCTTTTCTCGCCACTCTTTCGCCATCAAAAAAGACATACTCCGATTGGAGATTGCCGCTGAGGTCGCTTTCGCCCACAATGCCCGGCGTCATATACCAATATAAGGTGCCGCTTGATCCATTGGTTTTTTCTACCCGCCTCCCACCGGCGTCGTAAATATAGGTGAATCCGTTGGCGCCAGTGATGCGGTTTTCCGCGTCGTATACAGCGGTCACGCCATCAGTCGTGTCAGAGGTCATGTTGCCTGCAGCGTCATATCCGTAGTCCGGAGCTGAAACGTGGATACGGTTTTGCACGTCGGGGGTGGCCAACAGATGTTCCGCAGTGCATTTGGTTACGGTTTTTTGCAACAGGTTGCCCCAGGCATCGTAGCTGTAGCTGTTGCCCCAAAATTTTGTCTTGCCTTGCAGAACCGGAACGCTGCAGTCGGTTCCGGCGTTCTGAGCGGAGATCAACCGGTTTAGCACGTCGTACGTGAACGTTTGGCTGCGCGTGGTGTCCTTATTGTTAGTGATTCCCCAGACGTTGCCGTTATCACCGTTGCCCACATGGAAGTCATAATTGAGGCTGAATACCGTCTCGTTGCTGCCACCGCTAAAACTGGTGGCCGGACTAGTAAAAGATGGACTCTGGAAGACGGTTGACTGATCGTGCGTGGTAGTTATGGGATTGACTACTGTGGTCACTGTTCCGGCCGTCTTCCATACCAAATTAAGCGTCGTCCCATTCACCGTTGCCGTAGCCGGAGAGAGTGGAAGATTGATTGCGCTGGCCAACGCCGAGGCGACTGCGGATGCCGTGCTGTTTGAGGTCTGACCATAGGAAACACTGGCATTGAAAGAGCCAAGGGCGATTGCGACGGTACCACTGTCATAAACCGTCGTTCCGGGATTTCCATTGCTTCCTCCGGTCAAGCCTCCTGATGTGGTGCTGCTGCTAAAAGAACCAGCGGTTCCAAAGTCCGCAGCATCACTGCTGGACGAAGAAACGCTCCAGGAATAGTTCGTGGCTGCGCCGGTTTGGCGGGCCGTGAGAGAGAGCACGCCATTTAAAGCAGTGGCGTTAACGAAAGCGCTCGGATCCGCATTTATCGTGCTGGCCAAACTTGTTGCGACACTGGTTGGATTACTTCCAGACACGTAACTCCCGTTATCGGAGTGGCCATTCACCGTTATCGTCACTGTGCCTGAATCGTACGTGGTGGTGGGTGGATTGAACTCCCAGTCCACACAGCGTCCGTGGTTGTCAAAGGCCGCGCAGTACCGACTTCCCGCAATCGTAACGGATCGCTCAGAGCCGGTGATCGTCAGGTTTCCCGCCCCCGCAGATGGATTGGTCGCGCCACTGGTCGTACTCTGGAGTGTTCCGCTGACGGTTAGTGTGGCAGTTGCATTAACGCCCGTGGGATTCGGCGACACCGCAGCCATGTTGATAGGCTGCAAGCGATTGTTGAAGCTGAAGGAGTTTGTGATCCCTGGAAAGCTAGCTCTCGCGCCACTCACAAAAGCGGTAAGCGCACCGTCTGGACCGTAGCTGGCCAACGTTCCGGGCCCACCAGGGCCAACAACATAGTTGATGTTGTTAGCAAGATCCTGCACCATCCCGACTCGTCCATCGGGGTTCGGCGTGTACGTGATGACTGCACCGCTCGGATACGTCGCCGTCGCTACTGAGCCATCAAGGTTGTACGTGTAACTCATGTTCTCGGTGATCCCGCTGATCGTGCGGTGCTCGCTGGCGATACGTCCCATGGAATCGTAAGTATAAGTTCCTGAGCCAGGCTGGTCAGTGAGGCTGGTTACATGGCCAATCGCGTTGGTGCCTTGGTCGTAAGTGTATACGGCTGCGGGATTTGGTAAGTAGGGCGGCGTTGTCGAGCACTGCTGGGGCGGGTTGGGCGACAACGCGTAGCCTTTGGCCAATATCCGATTGAGTGCATCGTAGCAGTACGTGATGTACGTGCTCGCCATTGCACTGAGCTGATTTGCCTGGGGCGAGGTTTTCAGTACGAGATTGCCAGCGATATCATAGGCGTAGCTGATTGTGCCCGATTCCGGGTTCTTCGCAACCAACAGCCGCGACAGTGAATCGTAAATAAAAGTCCGCATCCGCCACTGGCTCTGGTCCGTTGTTCCTCCCTGCTGTATGACCTGTAACAGGTTGTTTAACGGATCATAGCGATAAAGTGTGAGCATTGGGACCGACAGACTGCCTGCTTCTTTGCCTCCGCTCAGAGCCGAAGGACACGCGATGCCGAACGACGGCTGGGCGAAATTGCTGGAATCATAGCCAGAAGAACACGCCAACGAAAGATTACCTCCCAATCCGATGATCTTGGAGGTTAGAGAAACTACGCCACCAGACGCGGTTGCGGAGACATATGCATAAGGGTCATTGTTTATGGCCGACGCAAGGCTTGAAGCAATGCTGGTTAGCGTTGTTCCCGATCCTGACCATCTTGCGGTACTGCCATACCCGGAAACCATGATCGTAGTCGTCGCGGAGTCATAAACCGTTGTGCCGCCGCCACTAAGAGTCCCAGAGGTTGATGAGAGGTGGAATGCACTCTGGTTCGATTGCGGAAATGAGGTCTGGGCGGTTACTCCGACTGGAATGCCATTGCCGGCCGAGCCGGCAGTTTGCGCCGTCAGATTCATGATTGCGCCACTGCTGCTGCACCTAACCAGCGTAGAGGTACCTTGAGTAGAATTAATAGCGCTGCAAAGGGTTGACGCTACGGAACTGGCGCTCGAAGGCGAAGAACCAGAGTTTCCATAGGACGTGCTAACCGATCCGCTGCCAACCGTCACCGTCACGGTGCCGAAATCGTAGGCATTCGTGCCTGAAACAATCGAATCGGTGCCGCTAATGGTCACGGTGCCGGTTGCGGGATTCGATAATTGCTTGGACTGAAGGCCACCGCTGATGGTCGCAGTGGCCGTCGCGGTGGTCGCCGAAGTCGTCTCTGAAACCCCCGGAGTAGGCTCATCCACTTCAATTAGCCGCCCCAGCGCGTCGGTGCATCCTCGACGGCGCTTGCCGGCTTCGTCGACCGTAAGACTACAGTTACCGGTGTACGAAATTGTGGTAACGCCGCCGTCCTGCTTCGTAATCTGCTTGACTCGGCCGAGGGCATCATATTGAGTGCCAGTGACCCCATCGGTTGGCAGAGGCGTGCTGCGATGCGGGTTGCTCACGTTCATTGGTCTAGCCAATCCATCGAGGGTTGTATCGACGAAATCTATTCCAGCCGGGTCGGAATTGAGCTGAGATTGAAAGACGTGACCCATTCCGTCCATCACGGCGGTCGAAACGGAGCTGTTCGTCGCACTAACTCTTTTGGTAGTGACAATGTTTGGGCTTGCTCCCAAATCGTTGTACTGGATCTTGGTTTGCCCGCCGTCGGGTAGGTCTGTCTCTGTCAAACGGCGAAACGGGTCATCGTAGAAATAATTGGTCTTTTGTGAGTTCTGATCTGTCGATGAACTCAGTGCGCCGTCGGAATATGAATAGGAAAACGTCTCGATATGAGCTACGCCGTTTGTCGGAGGCAATGTTATCTTCGTCAGATAGCCATTAGTGCTCGTCGCCGGACTCGTGTCACTGAAATTGTCTTGGTAGGAAAAATTGGTAACATTTCCCAGCGGATCTTTCTTGCTCAGCATTTGCCCGGTCTCATCGTATGTATAAGTGCTGATCGCATCTGGGCAGGGTGCCCCGGTCTGCGTGTTGAAGCACTTGGCGGTAGCTGATGTCAGATTTGCCCTTGTCACAGCCGCGGTGGGGCCGTACGTCGTCTCGTCATGCCCAGATACCGTAGCCCCATTGACCGCGTTCCCGTCATACCCATAGTCAGTCTCCGCCACGCGGTTCCCACCACCGTCATACACGAAATTGATCTGTGGCACGCCTAAGTACGTAGTTGGATTCCCGTTAGGATTCGCGTAGACATCAGGAAACAATGGATTCTTAAACATTTTGTAATCAGCATGCGTGTGCCGAATCAGGGGTCCCGGCGCACCCGATCCAAAGTCGTATTCAAAGCTGTCGGCCAACAAGTTCCCTAAGACTTGGCCGGGAGGAGGCAATTGACCCGGCGCACACGGTTGATATAAGAAGCAGCGATGGATTGTCGAGGTCTGGCCGTTGTCGAGCGTTACCGTTTCGTCCAATGCCGGGAACAACGCAGTGAAAAGATAATTCTTGTTGACTGTACGCAATAAGTTGCCGTTGGCGTCAAAGTTCTGGACTGTTTGCTCGATGGGGCTGGTGGGGTACATGCCTACCGTCTTTTCAATCTTCGATGGTTTGGCCCCATTCGGGCGAGGAATGTATCCGTAAACCGTCTTGAAACTAGCGCCAGTAACTGTGTCTTTTGTAATTAGGGTTGTCTGCTTTGATGTCCAATCCTGCATCCCAATGTTCAAAGGATCTGGCCATGGAGCCCAAGTTGTACCGTAGCTAAAATCCTGCTCTTCCACCTCATGTTGTCCATCAAAGCTGACGAATCTATTGACGACGACAGGAGTGTCATGAATGATCTCGCATGGAAGTGGCGTGGCTCCGGCGTTCGTCAAGGGCTGGGTCGACGGAACTAGCTCCCGAGACGACGAGACATTATTGCCCCAGACATAACGCACATACCCCCCGTTTGGGTAAATCATTTTATTGATAAGCCCATATATCGGATCATATTGAAACTGATAGGACTGTCCATTTGGCAACTGAATCTGAGTTATTCCCTGTAGTGGGACAATTTGACCATTTGCATTGTAGTTAAAAGTGCCACCTCCCCCGGAACAGCTTGTCGGCGGCACCGTGGCTGGAGCACTTGGCAGATAAACTCGCCCCCCAACCTGCCAACTGAATGACAGCGGCGCCCACGTCACAGTGTACGGATTGGCCAGCCCCGCAATATGAACAGTGTTTCCGGTTGTGCCAAAGCCCGATGTAGAAATAGCGGTTCGCCCCAGAGTGTCTGTTACGTCAAAAGAACCATTACCGTGATCGCTAAAGGTTGTAATGTTTCCATTCCGGTCCTCTATATATGACGGCAGCATGTCAAATTGAATGTAAGATCTTAAGTTTGGGTTATCACCTACTCTGCTATGAACGCGGCCTTGCGCTGTGCCGTTCTGGAGCGACACGGCGCTCGGAAAGGAATAGAGAGTCCCGGTGCTGTCTACCAGCGTTACGGAAGGCACTTGGACTAAGCCAGCATCAGGAGTCGTCGCCTGTGCAAGGGCCACGTTGTCGCCGCCAATCAACGCTGTCGCGGGCGCTCCTGGCACTGAGACGCAGTCGTGGGTCCCAGTCTGAGAAGTAATCCCGAGATCATGAGCATTACCATTCATATCAAAAAAGTTAAAGTGGTCAAAAAACGTACAAGGTGTAGGAGTTGTAGTCGTCTGACGTGTCCAAGAAGGTGCACAAAAGAAAGCAGTGCAGCCAACGGGGCCAGCCGGCCCAGCCGCGATAGAACAGGCCGGATCACTGAAATCACAATTAACAAAAACTACCGGATCAACCGGATTTGCGGACCCAGCAATCAAACCATTTGCGGTTTGAAAGGTGCCCTGTATTTGCGAAAGCGTCGGTACCATATAGCTCCAACCGCCCTGCCCTAAATAACTTGAATTGTCGGTGAGTCCAAGACCTCCAGTGATATGTTGCGCAGAATTGGAGTCGTAGCCGAATGCAAACGGCACTGTCAACCCGCGTGCTGGAGCAACCTCGGTATTGATGCGGATACTGAGGGCGCCAGTCGCAGGGTTTACGCTCTCACTCAAGCCACCCGCATGATGCTGCCCGGTGCCGGAAACTGGTGGCGCTTGTTCGGCAGTCGGTCGGGTGATCTGTGCCTCCATTAGCTCGATGCAAATACAAGTGAGACAAAAGACAACCAACAGAGCTAGGCCGACTTTTCGAGTCATCGTCATCTCCAAATCCCTTATGTGTTTATTTCGTGGGTTTGACTCATCGCAAACTACAAGCCCAATGGACACACTTCATGCAATGAGCAGTGGCAAACGCCTATTGTTCTGGGGACCCGGGTACGGCGGCACTCCTCTGAATGGAGTGATTGGAAGTTGGGAAGAAGCGGCCGCCAGCGGCGGGTTAGAGGTTAATGTTCATGATCCAGAAGGTTTTTGTTAATCACCTTCACGCTCGGTCTTCTTCTCGGTGGCCGCTAGCTGCCCCGCCAGCGGCGCTTGTCACCGCATCCGGCTCCCTAGATCTAATCACCGACTCCCACGCGTCGTCCGGAAGCCAACGGCGGAAAGACACAGACAATAGTGCACTTAACGCAGAAATCGTTTCATCCAGGCTCGAGTTTATTTTTCAATTCACTAACTGGGACTTAAAATCCTCTGCGTTTTTGTTGGACGCTCCAAGAACATCCAGTTCTCTCTGGATTGAGTCACCGACTGGCAACTCGTTCCTAAACGCCGGCTTCGTGATGAGACTACAAGGGCAGCATCCGAGCGCCAGGGCTCTTGATTGACTTCAATTGGACACTCCACATAATGAGTGGCTAGGCTTTGTCGACGAACCGCCAAAGGCGGGCTGTAAGTCAGTGTTCAGTCATTGACCAAATCCAATTCGGCTTTCTTTAAACCGGGGCCACACTCCACATGTCGCCCCGGCCCCGGTCGCCTGCCGCTCCTTGGTGGTATTCGGGGGTTCGCACGGCGCTCGGAATTAATGAGAAGAGAGTAAACGTCCTTCGTCCTCCATCGTCGTACTCCACGACCCTCGACGCATCTCACCGTCTCACTGGGGTCTCGCCGGTCAGAATGAACGGCACAAAGCTTTATGATTTGTTCCATTCAATCCTCTTCCTCAATGACGCGTACATCAGGAAACATTTCGCGCATTTCCTCAATGACAACTTCCCGGAGCCGAGGATCATTTGGCAACTGGTTTACGCGCATAAAGTCAGCAACAGAAAAAAGTGTCGTGTCGCCTTCCAGCCGAAAGCAACTGCCTAAGTTGTCGAAAATCTTCAGCATCGACTTCTTCTGCGACATTTCAGCCCTTTACAAGCTTAGAGGCTAGCGCTCACAATCCAGAGCGTTGCTTTGACGCAGGAGTCTACTCTAAGCAACAGGGGAATGCAAGCGATCAGTTGGTTCTAAATAGAACCATGTGATTCGATAATGACTAGAGGCAACAAACAACGAAAACGTAGATCAACTAAGCGAGAGCGAGACCATGAACCCATTGCAGGATCATCTTTGATACCGCCTCCCGCTCCTTTTCTCCTGTGCTTAAAAGGGAATGGGTGCTTCGGAGACTGAATAAGGCAAGGATCAGAGTCCTGGACGCGGCAAGCGCGTCCACATTGCGGACCTTGGATTTTCGGGCTTCTTTTCGAATGCTTTGCGCCAGGATGCCAGCAATCTCTCCCGTACGGGTCGACGCCATTTCCCGCCATTGTTCGTTGTCGGAGAGTGCCGCGTACATTAGCAACCGCGCCGATTGGGGCGACAACGAGGAATACCAGCGCCGGATGGCACGTTGCGCAAGAAGTGAAAACTCCTCTTCGTCCGCCTGGAGTAACTTCTGAAACTCACCCGGCGCAAGGGAGCGGTACGCGACCGTCTTTAGGGCCTCTTGAAACAAGCTGTCTTTGCTCTCGAAAAGACGGAATATCGATCCTGGAGTGACATTGGCGGCCGCAGCGATCTCTCGTATGCCAACGCCGGCGTAGCCGTGATTGGCGAACAATTCAATCGCGATCTCTAAAATCGGTCCTTGAATCTTTGACGTCATCCAGGTTGGCGCTCTCAATTAAGAGAATCTTAATGCGGCCCGAAAGATAACCCAAGCCACAGATCTTTGTCGAGCCTGCAACCTTGGAAACGCAAGCCCCAAGAATTTAGTGAAAACGCTTCATATATTACCAACAATCAAAAGAAACGGTGGAACTTCCGCATGCGGAACGATAGAGGGCAACGAACAGGGGGACAAGTTGTTCTTTTCCATTGCGCTCCGGCTAGATATCCGCCCTGGATCTCGCCTAGATTGTAGCGTCAGGCGAAGATTATTAAGTCAACAAGGCCATTTCTTGCTCATTCACAGTTTTCAGATTCCTTACACAAAGAAATCAAACTGCGGTTTCAAAACGGGAGCGAATATGCTTTCTCCTGTGCCGACTTCAGCGGCAATTCCACTTATGGAGAAAAGACATGACAAAGACTCTACGCTTCCTGTTACCCACCACATTACTCATCCTCATCATGGGCAGCGCAACGTCGCCCGCAGTAACCTTTCAAGGTCCCGTACCGCAGCCGTCCTGTGTTCCCGGTGACGTTGGTTGTCCGAGATAGACAACGTTTACATTTACGTATGTGGAGGGGCTGGTTTAAGCTGGCCCCTTCACTATGCGAAGTGTAATTGATGCGGCGTTGTCGTTGGCTGGCGGAGCATTGGAGGCTGCCCTAGTGATCACGCTCGTTCGCCGCGGCTTTTGGCGTAGGATGTTTCCATTCTTCTTTTCGTATATCTGCTACGCGCTAGCCAATGTTGTGGTCCTGCTCCTAAGCGCGGCTCTCACGACTAATAGGCGAACATATTTCACAATTTATGGGGTCATGCAGGCCATCTATGCCATTTTGGCCGTTCTGGCGATGAATGAAGCATTTCACAGGATTTTCAAGCCGTACTACTTTCGCCGAAGCTGGTTTCGACTCCTGGTGCCCACTGCCGTGCTGGCAATTCTGTCGCTTTCACTCTGGAATTCGGTAAGACATAGGCCGATTCAAGCAGGCCCCTTAACAATTATTTACATATCGTTAGACCTTGCTTCGAACTATATGCTTGCCGGTATTTTCGGTTTGTTCGGCTTCCTTGTGTTCTTTTGGCGCACAAAATGGCTAGAGCCGCCCTTTGGCATCATGCTTGGGTTTGGCGTCTTCAGCGTGGTCGGAATGATGGCCGATGCCCTCCGTTCCGAATTCGGAATAAAAATGAACCTCGTCTTTAGTTATGCCTCCGCTGTGGCATACATAATAGCCTGCGTGGTCTGGCTGCAGGCTTTTCGAGAACGTCACGACGATCCAGGCAATCGGCCTGGATCATCGGCTGACCCGAGCGAACTGCTGCAGCTGCTGGATCGGCCAACGGAGATGCTCGAAAGGACGAGGAACATCAAAAGATGCCAGTAGGTTCCTTTGCGGCTTGGATTCCGATCACACTGTTTGGCTTAATCGGTCTTTATCTTCTGATCCAGCGGCAATTTCGGTTTGACGACGACCGGACGATAGACGAGGTTACGGTATTCTTCCGAAAGATTGACTGGAATGAGGTGGAGGAGCTGTTCGATCCGGTGGGCGAAAGATATCTGCGTCTTGTTCAATCTAATTATCACTTCCGTCGTACGATGCGAGTTCGAATTCACGAGGCCCGAGAATTGCTCTGGCGTATGTATCACAATGTTCGCGTCGTTCATGAATGGGCGAATACCGAACTGCGGGATATGTTGGACAAATCGCCCGACCGATCTACGGAGCGAGAAAGAATGATCGTGGCGGTTTCTGAGAGGGCTGCCCATTTTCGAGCCTTGGCGACGATCCAATTGGTCAAACTGACTGCATGGACGGTGCTTCGGATTGAAAGATGGCCATTTATTCGCATTCCCAGTGTAGCGAGCCTGTGCAAATGTGGGGACAACGGCAACCTTGATCTTTTGGAGGTCTACAGACAGCTGAAGGATGCCGCGGCGGGTCTTGCGCTTACTTATGGCAAACAGTTTCACGACGACATGCTAACGATGTTGTGAACCGCATCGTCTTATATCCCCGCGCGCCGTGCGCGCTAACGCGGCCCGAGTTGTTCCTGCCTTACTCTTTCCTGATCCCATTCCGTGCGTTCGCTTACTCAGTAATATGTTCCGTTGTCCCTCCGGCAACTGTCTAAGTCCCGCAGCGTATGATACCATTCGGTACTATATCGAATCGTATGATTCGATATACAGGGGGCTTAGTCTCAAAATCTTAGGCAATCGCGAGAATGTCGGTCCGCCTACGACGGAACAGGAGTATGGCCATATGGATAAGCGACGACGGCACTGAGAGTGAGATTCGGCTCGCCGACTCAGGCTTGGTCTTGGAGAAACATGACATCAATGCATGGGTCGGCAAAGCCGTTGGCATTTTCCTTCTCAGCGCCGATCTTGTCATGATCGCAGATCTGTCAGCCGTCTTGAAAGGGGCTACTCGAAATGCAAAGGCAATAAGACTCTTGCGTGGATCTGCTTTCGAGCCCTTGGCTGATATCTACGGTAGCGTGCTCGTTGCAAGACACAATGAGGTAGCGATCTCCAGTCTTATTCGCGACGATCCGTAAAAAGCTGTCTTGGTATATCGGCTGGGGCTGTTTATGGCCTTGGTGAATCGCTGGGTTCTCACTGCGGGAAGTGAAGATTGCGAACCATGGACCGTCCGCTAACGCAGATTAATTATTGCTTTTATGTCGATGACGACGACCGCCTGTATTTTTGCGTGAGAGACTATTTGCGCGAAAACCCCCAATTTGTCGACACTCCTCAATTGCGGCGCGTGGTTGCGGCGGACATGAAACGATTGTTGCCCGGCCTTCTTATATTGGAAGAACAGAATTGAGCGTCCGAATTAGGCAGAATCACGATCTGAAGAGATTGATGATTCCGACTGGACGGGGCGGATCCAAATTCGTCACGATGGACACTGGCGGCGTTCTGAGCCACTGTAATGCGACCCTTCTCCCGCTCTTTCAATGCAGTTGTCTTTATCCTTTAGACCCGTAGCTGCGGCTATTGCCCCACAAAGGTGACTGGGAGGTTTTTTGTTGTTATTACAATGGTTCCATCTGCTGCCAGAGAAACATCCCATGTTCGTCTGCCTGCCGCGGTTGCGGCGCTTTGATTCACGGTCCGGTTGGAAATCTCTGCAAAATCTTTAGCGCTAGATTGTCCGTCGGAGACTTCGATTACTATTTGGGTCATCACGGCTTTGGGATCGAAAGGGATTTTGGCGACATCATTCTCAGCCAAATCCATAGTTTTGTGGTTCAATGGTATCGTTTTTGACTCATGGATCAACCTAGCGGTGAAGGTTGGTGTAGCACTTATGTCTATATGGCTGCCACCGCCGCCGCAAAGATTGAACAAACTTCCGCAGTGTCCGCAATTGGGAGCTCCCAATTCGATATCAACCTGATCCAAAGTCTTTGCATGTACGACAAATGAGGGGCTGGGACAACAATCACACGGCTTATCGTTGCCCTTCTGCACCAACTGTACGTCCTTGAATACCACGTCATTAGGGTCATAGTCAGCGTGAGTCGGAACCGTTGTCATGAACAACGCCCCGGCATTTTGAATCCAATGGACTGATTGATGGTCCGAATCCGCTCGAACAGCCTGAGCAGTGCCAGCTATATCCCGGTATGCTCCATCGTTCCGCTGCAGGAAATCCACATTCACATGGAATGGCTTTTGCGGCAAAACGTATACCCGAGTTCCAAATGTATCGTCCTTGGAGAATATTGAGCCACTCGGCAAACTAACAGATGCATTTACAAATGATCCCTCTTTTACAATGTTGTTCGGCACGTCGAAGAAAAGACTGCCGATCCCGCGCATTCCTTTAGCCTTGGTTCCACCGTCAAACCTGATGGTGGCCTCTCCTCGCTTTAATGAGGGGAAATAGCCGTAGATAATGACGCGTCGGTCAGAAGCGTTCGGCTTAAATGCGATCGGAAGAGCAGCGAAGGGCGTATCAGGAACATGAATAAAGGGGATGGAGTCCAGAATGGCAGCCGCAGCCGCGAGTCCCTGAAACATGCTTACGGAGATATTCATCCGTGCGCGTTGCGTTTCTGTATAGAGTTCGCCAAGCAGGGTAAATGCTTGGCCCGCAGCTTGCTCCCGCTGCGTTGCGACTTCGCCGCCAGTTTGTTTGGCGAGATCGTTCAAATGTTTGATTAAATAGTCCGCCCGTGTCTGCGCATTCCTTAAGGTCTGGTTAGCTTGATTTCCAGCATTGTTCACGCTTTCGTCGAGACCTGGTTTCACTGCTTCGAGAGCCCCAGCGAGAGCGAGCGCTTGACCGGCACCAATCTCGGCACCACCTCCACCGCCACAAGACGCCAGAAAGGACAGAATCAAACAAAAGAAAATGGCGCCTAACGCTGTCGCTGGATATCTTCCCATTGGCTTCCCCGTCTCTCTGGATACGTATCGAAAGGGCATGGATCATCCCACGATCCTCCATGTGCCGTCAAGTCACAAGACCGTTTATGCCACGAAATATCTCTACGTCTTTCTGAACAGCTTAACGATAAAAGAGCCTACTCCGGTCAAAGCAAGTATCCAGAGAATGCAAATCATCATCGGCATCCAGAATGGCCAGTAATCAACACCAACAGTGCAGTCCTACTGCGGATAGCACTATGTCAGATTAGACAATATTAAGAATGAGGTTCGAACAGGGGCGCGAATCAGTTTTTTGACTGACGATTGCCTGTACCGCGTCTGTTCTGTTTTCAGAATAATCGCGAGTTCTGCGCTCCATCATAAGAAGTTCTGGGCAACAATTCTGCTGGTGCCGCATCGCGACAAACCCGAAGCTCTCAGGGAACTTCTTCATGAGATTAATAACCAGCTTGAGATCGTCATGTTCGCAGCGGAAGTCCTAGGTCGGCAGTGTCCTGGTCCTTCGAGCAAAGAGTGCTGCGCGCAAATCCAAACAGCCATTATCAGAACCTCCAAGATTCTAAGAACGTATTTCAAGGGAGCGATACCCCTTCAACCGGCGCCCAGCGCCGCCGCTGAGGTAGACATGTCCGTGGCAGTCGACCGGGTTTGACCAAGACTTCAATCCCATAGAACAGTCCTGCCAGCATTTTGTTGCACGGTGCATTGAGTTGTATGGCCTCCTCCGAACGCTTTTTCCCCTGGTGGGACCGCGAAATCGATGAAGAGACAGGTAGACCGTTTCGCACGGACGTTCGTGAAGCCGCGCACAGCGTTTGGAAATGGGTTTGCCTTAAAGCCCAGGAAATATTAGGCGATCCGGGTGACGCGGCGGAAGTGCTGGAATCGTCGGTGAAGACGATCTCTCGCTATCTGGACAAGAATCATGCGCCTCTCCACTCCGCCGATCCGGGCGGTTTGTTGGCTGTGGCTTGTTATCGCGCTCTGCGCCGCCTGGCGCGACGGCGATGGCGAATTGAGTTTGTTGGCGGGAGCAGCGAGTTGGCGGACATCCTGCGAGTTCCGGACTGGCGCGATGAGATTGACCGAGGTCTGTTCCTCGAAAAGCTCGCTCGAGAGCTCGACGTCAAGAATCGCGGCATTTTGCGGCTAAGGATTGCGGGCTATGATTGGAAAGAGATCGCCCGCATAGTCGGCATGAGCGCCTCGGCAGTGCGACAGAGCTTTTGGCGGGACGTGCGAAAAGCGCATTTGCGATTGCTGCGGGCCGATAATACGACAAGGTCCGATGAATGGTAATGACATGTTGCCGTTGAGACAATATCGTGTTGCAGAACAGGAACTCATGGAAGCCCTGTCATCTGTCATGCGGAAGGATGGGCCAGTCCATAAGCTGGGTGACTGCCCGACTGTGGCTGACTTGCGCCGGTTTGCGAAGGGCAAGTGCAACCAGGCGCAGCGTGACGAAATGCTAGCGCACCTGGGTCAATGCGAGCGGTGCATCACTCTCCTGCGGGAGATGCGGGAGCGAGGCATATTAATAAGGAGAGCGTCTCTTGTCCTCGCCGTCGCGGCGGTTCTAGCGGTCGCAGTCTGGGCGAGGCTGGACCGCTCTTCATCCATTTCAAACGCTGTTGCCACGGTCGATCTGCGGTTAGCCTCACCCACGCGTGGCATCGAAAATAACACTGGCGCAGCTGCGGTCACGGCTCGACGGAAAGCAGGACGGTTACGGGTTATCTTGCCCATCGGGAGCGAAGGTAAATACGAGTGTCAGATCCACCGCACGGGACAGACTGTGCCACTGATGCGCAGTTCTGGAGAAGCGCTTTTGGTGAACCACGACGTGATTCTCATTGTGCCTGTCGAACTGGGAAGTCTGACGACTGGGCACTATTCGTTGGCGCTCCGACGCGCGGGTTCCGAGTGGGTGTACTATCCCTTGATTTTGGAGTGACCGAAAAATCTTGTTGTCTGCGAACCTGAGTTATCGCCCGAACGAGACCTGCTGAGCGCCTTCGCCGACCATCACAAACGCCGCCCAATAATAAGGAGAGGTATCTCCATAACGCTCCAGCATGTCGCGTTTGGCATGCGCGAGCGCCAATGCCTTATCTTCGTGCTCCGCAAGATGTGTGTAAAAGGCCTTCATCATTACGGTCGTTGAGTTGTCTTCGACATTCCATAGGCTGGCGACCACCGCACGAGCGCCGGCAATCAGGAAGGCCTGTTCCAGGCTCACCACCCCAGCTTCTCCGGCCGCCGCGCCGACATTGGTGTCGCAGGCCGATAACGTTACCAGTTCTGCATTGAGTGACAGACGCATGATTTCGCGCACCTGGAGTAATCCGTCGTCAGATGTGTTGGGGGCAATTCCCAAAACAAGCGCGGCACGATCCGGGTACTGTGGGTCGGCCGCAGCATGGGTTGCGAGATGAATCACGCGATAATCCGCCAGCGCCTGGTACTTGAATGCGCTCTCCGTGGCTTTCTGCCCAAGCAACAGCTCGGCATCCGGGCCGGCGATTTGGGCTATCGCTAACACTTCATCGCGACTCGCCGGAAGGTCTTCTAACCGAGAACCAGAAAGTTCCGCCAGCCCTCGGACAATTACCGCCGCGACGGAGCCGTGTTCAACACTCTTCGGCAGCGCTCGTACCATCTTGTAATCAACGGCGCCTATTGCAAGCAACGGTCGATGGCTCTCCGCAACATGCGCAGAGCGCAGACGCCACAGTACGCTAGCCGATGGAGTATAAGAAACAATCTTGGAGCGCACTACGAAACCGTCGCGGTCGCGAAGAGCCTCGAACGGGAGCGAGTACAGGATGCCGTCAGGTGAGACAATCAGGCGAGCCTGATGAAATGATCTCAAGACTGGTTCGAGCAGCATGGTATAGAGCTCACCGGCAACTTGTTCGCCGGATTTCCTGGACTTGAGTTCGGACAGGTAGGACTCTGTCAGAGTCTGGATCCTGTTGGCGCCGGCCGGCAGCGCCACGAGTTGAGCGGATTGATTGGTTATCACGACGCAAAATGCTTTCGGCTCAGCGAGAACATATTCGGCCAGAACTTCGTTGTCACCCAACATTGCCTGGATCGTCTTCAAAGGACGGGGTTTCGCAAGCACGTCTCGGCGTTGCAATCCCGCCTCGTTCAACTCGAACGCACGGTTGCGCTCCTCGGCAAGCAACTGCTCCAGAAGCCCCGACCTTTCTTCGGCGTCTTCCGTTCGCATCAATGCGAGTTGCGTAGCAGCGATTTTGGCTTCTAACGCGGCAATTCCGGGCGACTTGTCATCGACCCTGTCCCGCACATAGAGGTGGCTTGCAACGGTGCGACCGCGGACTCGCTCCAACACCTGGAATGCGCGCCCGACATCTCCCATCTGGAGGGCCAGCCTGAAATGTTCAAGGTATGTAGTGCTCATTGAGCCTGCACGTGCCGTGCTCTCCTCAAAACTGTGCTGATTGATCAGGATTCCATCCAGCACGTCCTCGGCTTGTTCGAATAGCCTGTCCGCCTGCCGAAAGTTGCCTTTGCCCGCAGCTATCTCGGCCAACGCCGTAAGGTCGCGAGGCACATAGTAACGATCTCCGACGTGGCGGCTTGCACTGAGTCCGGCTTTCAGCGTGTCGCTCGCGCTCTGGATATCACCGAGTTGCCGTTCGACGTTGGCGAGGTCGAACATGGCATATGAGAGTGTGCGATAAAATCGCATTCCGCCGGCAATCCGTCCGGCTTGGGTAAAATGCGATTTCGCGGCATCTAAGTTGTGTTCCGCCAATGCGACTTCGCCCATCTGCACCAATAAGTCGGCCTCATTGGCCAGATTCTCTTGCGAACGAGCTGCGGTCAATGCCCTTTCCAACAACTGCGTGGCCTGTGCAGTCTGATGTAGACCGGCCAGAGCCGCGGCCTCGCCGCCGTAGGCCAGGAACGGGAATCCCGCATCCGGAGTACCCTCGGCTATGGCGATTGCGCGCTGAAACATAATGAGCGCTTCTGAAAAACGTCGCTCTTCATTGAAGCCGTTTCCCAGCATCGATAGCAGCCGCACTTGCGAAGCAATGTCGCCGGTGCGGTAGGCAGAGAGAATTGCTTTCCCTGTCAGGCTCACCGCCGATGCGGTGTTTCCTTCGAGGAAAGCGATAACGCCCAACTCCCCAGTTGCCCTTGCAGCCCACTGGCTTTCGCCCAAGGCGTTTGCAATTTGTAGGGCTTCGATCCAATCGCGTTTGGTTGAATTGGAGTCGCTGTTTATCTCTATGTACCCTTTGAGCGCTAGGCACCACATCCGTGACCTTGGATTCATGTTCGGAGCTTCCAGTTCGTTGCTGAACAGAGCCAAAGTCCTATCGAGCGGAGCATTCAGCGCTTGTGCCCGTATCCGTCCGATACGAGCATAGATTTCATTTTCGGAGTCGCCATTTGCGTGAAAACGCGCCTCCGCCTGCTGATAGCGCGGTCCAGCCGCATACCAATTCCCCAACCACGACAGACGATTTGCCTCCGCAAGCAGCGCGATTGGATCACCGATTCGAACCTCAACGTGAGCGTTGGTCGTTCGAGACTTAATGCCCCAGACAAAAACTAAAGAGATGATCGATAGAAGAAGAACAATGAAAACGACACTGAAGCGTTTCGAAAACGATTTCATGGAACTAGCTAATCGTGAATTGCCAAAACAAATCACACGATTCTTTCGTGATGAAACTTAGTCGACACCCGGCACCGGCCGCAAGCAGTTTTTCGTACACTGACCACGTGGACATCATGGCTAACTGCCGACTCTTATTTTCTTATTTTGTGTTTTTGTAAAATTAGGTCAGCGAGTCTGCACGCTGATTACAAATTAGAGCGTTCTTATGTTTTTTCCTATCTATCAACAAGCACGTTGCGAACGTGCGGGCTTTCTAAAAGCAGTACGAATGAAATTTGTTGTTAGTCCTAACCGTGGTTGAGAGATGATCTCCAGCGTACGAATTGGCGCTTGCATAGGCCGAAGTATTTCGTATCGTACGTCCCCTTACGAAGTATCCCGGGCTTTTCCGCCGAAACGTCATCGTTAAGCAGATTACATTCACAACGCGCGCCCTTCGCGCGCCAAGGCGCTCATTCTGTAAAGGGGGTGCCAGATGACGACAATGGATCTCGAATTGACCGGCAGTCCATCGGACTCTGTTAGAGAAATCGAAACCCCAGATGGAGCCGCGCTCCTAGATATCCAGCAGGGTCTTTGCCTGAGTCTGAATCCGGTTGCAATGCGGATCTGGCGGGGGCTAAAGCTGCAAAAATCACTGGATCAAATAACAGATGATCTGGCTACTGAATTCCGAGAAATATCGCGACAGCAGATTCGTGGCGATGTGTTCGATTTTGTCTCTGACATTCGGCAAAAGTGCCTTCTTGTACTTGAGGAGAAAGCGGCGGCGAGGCAATACCTCTCCATGTTCTTCTCCCTGCTGCAGACCTGCGGGAGAGCCGCCGAGAAGGTTCACAAGAGTAGCGTGAAGTCCTCCGGTTTGATGATGGTGAAAGCTTTCTTCGGTTTGTTGGCTTTTGATGTGTTTCGCTTCGGCACGAATTTTGCCAGGATCCATGCAGGCCTTCAGGGCTGGCCAGTTGCTCATCGGACGACGCCTGCCGATACTGTCGATCGAGTGTGCAGGGCAATCAACTATGCATGCGTTTGGTATCCAAAACGCGTTCTCTGCCTGCAACGTTCCGCGGTGACGACGTGCTTGCTTCGCAGCTTCGGTGTTCCGGCGCAAATGGTTATCGGGGCGCAAAAGTTTCCGTTTGAGGCGCACGCATGGACTGAAGTCGAGGGCCGGCCGATCAATGAAGGACGTGATGTGCGGAGAATTTACCTGATTTGGGAGCGTTGTTGAGGGGACTTCATCATGAGCGTGCAAGCAGGCATTTGGCACTTCGACGGAAAACCAGCCAATCAGGACATCCTGCAAAGGATCAGCGGAGCAACCGCCCACCATGCACCGGACGGAGAGGACCTGAAGGTCATGGGGCCTATCGGAATGCTCTATCGCCGATACCACACGACGCACGATTCGCCACTGAAGCGCCAGCCTTACAAGTCATCTGCGGGCTTGATCTATACCTGGGACGGGCGCCTCGACAATCGGGATGAATTAATGGCCGAGCTGTCGATCGCGCCCGGAAGTGAAGTTACGGACGTCGACATCGTCAGTGCTGCCTTTGAACGTTGGCACTCCGACGCCTTTCGGAAGCTTGATGGGGACTGGGCACTTGTAATTTGGGATGCTGCAAAGCAAAACCTGATCCTGGCGAAAGATTATATGGGCATTCGCCACCTTTACTTTCAGCTGGCTAAGGACCGAATGGTCTGGTGCACGCATTTAGCTCCAATTCTTCTCTTATCGGGTACCTCCTACACAGTCAATGATGACTATATTGCTGGATACCTCGCCTCATTTCCCTCGGCCCACGAAACACCGTACCGGGAAATTCAGGCGGTCCCGCCTGGAAGTGTCCTTCTGGTGAAGGATGGGAAGATCAATGAAAAGCGATATTGGTCGTTTGAGCCGCAGCGAAGAATCCGCTACAAGACCGATGCAGAATATGAGGAGCACTTCCGCTACGTTTTTCGTGAAGCCGTACGCCGCCGATTGCGCTCGGACTGGCCCATATTAGCTGAGCTAAGTGGCGGTCTTGATTCCTCGTCGATCGTTTGTATGGCCGATCAAATTGTCGCCTGCGGTGAAGCTAGCTCGCCCCGTTTGGACACACTCTCTCTCTATTCCTCTCATGAACCTGGCGGAGACGAACGTTCATTTTCGGCCATTGTCGAGAAACAGCGCGGGCGGCAAGGTCATCACTTCGACAGGGAACAATATTGCAGCACTTTATCTTTCGACACAACGGATTTCGATCCAACTCCTGGACGATTCGGAAACGGGGGAAAGCTCATCCGTTCGCTCATTGATATGGCACAAACGCAGGGATATAGGGTAGTGCTCTCCGGTTATGGAGGGGACGAACTTCTGGGCGGCGTTCCGAATCCTTGTCCTCAATTGGCAGATTTGATCGCGCTACCACGGCCGATCCAGCTTGCCCGACAGCTTATTGCGTGGAGCCTGATAAAAAAGCGGCCCTGGATTCAACTTCTGTGGGAAACGTTATGTTACATGTTACCGCTGGGTGTACGCGTACCTGCCTCTCATAGGCCAACTAGTGCGCCTTGGATTGACCGCAACTTCGCTCGGCGGCACCGACTGGTTACTCGCCAATTTGGACCACAGGGTACATACGGTTTTTTCGAACCAAGTCGTCGCGAATATGCCCGCACGGTCATAGCGATTAGACGGCAAATTGCGTATTTCGCGCCACACGCCCTCGAATGCGAGGAAAAACGTTACCCCTATTTGGACCGGCGGCTAGTCGAATTCTTGCTGGCCATTCCCGCAAGTCAACTGCTCCGGCCGGGCCAACGGCGGTCACTGATGCGCCGCGCCCTGGCAGATATCGTCCCGGCGGAAATTCTGTGGCGCAAAACGAAAGGTAATCTGTCCCGCGGTCCACTTGTTGAGCTACAGAATGCTTGGCCGACACTGGAAAACCTCTGCGCCTCCACACTTGCCGCGCGTATGGGCTATGTCGATCAAAGCCAGTTCCGAAAGAGTCTGGAAGCCGCAAAGCATGGCGACGCATCGCAATTGATTCCTCTGCTGAAAACGCTGTCCCTCGAACTCTGGCTGCAAAGCGTGGCGAAGAGGGGCCTTGTCAATTTCGATTCGAATGTCAATGAGTCGGTGAACGCTAGAGTTTCAGCGGTACGGGCTCTGCGTGCTCCTTGAATTCTGTCCGTTTCCTATTGAGACGGCAGCTAACGCTATAGAAAGGAGGTCAACAGACAATGATGTATACCAAGCCCGAAATCCTGGTTTTGGGTGATGCAGCACGCGTCATCCAGGGAATGAAATCGACAATCCAACACAAAGATCCGGACAAAGTTGAACTTGCGTCGTCTTATGAGCCGGAGGAGTAGCACAACGCCTGACATATCGGCGATTTGTGTTGTACTACTAACTACCAAACCAACCCCTTCCGGCATGCTTCGGCACCCCGGAAGGGGTATTTGCAAGAACAAACCGGGCCTTAAATCGTGCTGTGCTGTTGTGCTTGCGCCGGGTACCGACTTCAGCTTCTCGAACCAAGAGCAATTGAGTCTCGGGTGTCCTGAGTAGCCACCATGATCCTTGTTTAATCGCTATGTACCGAGCTGCGCAATAAATGCCAACGCGCGTATTGATTCGACTTATCTGGATCGGGATCCTCCTCATTCTTGAGCCAGAACGCCATCCAATCTACGTTGCCGTCCTGTGAGATCAGGCGATCCCACGGTTTCCTCAATTCGTGCTGGCCACTCTGGATGTAGATTAAGTCGACCGGCTTGCCAAGCTGGGAGAGTCCTGAAAACCATTCCCATCCGAACAGGAGCGTATTGGGGCCGTAGGCTTCCAGACGTACTGGCGTATGAATCTCGGATAATTGAAAATCAGATGAGTTCTCGAGCCAGGAGGTTAGAACGCGACCGAATGGCGGACCACCATTCAAACCTTGCATATCCAACTGCAACTCAGTGGGATATCCATTCCACGCCGCCATGTAGAGAAAATATCCGGCATCAGAACCGTCAGCAATCGTGGCGGCGCCAAAGTGATACTTGGAGTGGACCAACGTATATTTCACAGCGAGGCTTGTCCGGCTGAATGCAACAATGCCAAGTTTGTTCAGGTCGATTAATCCCATTTGGTCCAAATAGGCAATTGCGGATTCAACAATAGCCATTTGGAGTGGTGATTCCTGGCGGCTTGACATGTATTTTGCTCCGAGAACACCGATCTGCGGGTCATCCTCGATCTGGAGCACCATAAAGCCCTTGTTTGCTAATGCCTGAGCTGCAAACGTAGATGTCCAAGGACCGTCAGTCCAGAACCTATTGGCATTCCATCCGTGTGTTTGAATTACTAGCGGATATCTGCTGCCGGCAGTGTATTCAGGAGGGCGATACAAGCCGGCTTTGACCTGTCGCCCAAGCGGTGAACCAAACTTTATTTCTTCAACCTTTCCGAACTTGAGGTTTGCAAATTGAGGATTGAGGTCCAGCAGCAGAGATTTTCTCTGTGTGCTAGTTTCAAACGCAAAGATGCGGGGAGCATTGTTCATGTCTTCATCTAGAGTTATCGTTATATTGGTGCTGTTCTGCGGTGAGGGAGTATTCCGCGACTCCTTCCACGACCCTGAAGATTGTTCGTAGCTAATGAGCTTTGTCTGGTCTCCTCCAGTCGAGCCAAACACGACCTTACTGCTCGACGAATCCCACTGAACGAGATGCAATGGCCGATCTGTAACTGGAGTGACTTCATGGTTGTGAGTGTTCACTTCAACCGCAAAGCGCGTTGATGTTCTGACTTCCCGCTCCCGCGCGCTCGCATTGATAAGAGGAAGATACGTTGCACCAATTATCACGGCTTTGCTGTCAGGAGACCACGCGACTTGCGGTCGCCAAGGCTCTGCGAGTGGGGCATCAAGGAGAATCGTGCTCTCGCCCGTTGCGGTATCGATGAGGCTGAATCTGGAAACCGCGCCGAGGAATTGCTTCTTGTGAGGATGTTCTCTAATGAATTGCTGAAGAAGTCTATCTCGATATTGGATCCAGGACGATGCGACCTCCGTCACAAAGCCTTGAACGACTAACTGTTTACCGTCGGGTGACAACCAGAGGTCATCTTCGCCGCGAATTGCGTCTTTGATGTGGATAGCCGTCTCCTGTAGGTCGCCGGAGCCCTGAACATACAGCTCTTTACTGCGATATAGAGTCTTTGCCTTATCGTCATTCCTGATCAGATCCACTAAGGAGTAATAGTCTCCCGGTGAGACACCGCCCGGTCTTGACTGATTTCCGTCAACACTGCGGACAGCAGGCTCGGCAACGAAATACCAACGCTCCTGACGGGCATCGATTGCAAATGAAAGTAAGTTTGTCACATGCCTGGTCAATTGTCTGAGTCGTCGCCGAGCGCAGTTAAAAGTGAACAGCTGTTGTTCCTCTCCTGGGCGCTCCCCGAGGAACGCGATGTTCTCATTGTCAAGCCACCTGATCCTTTGAATTGCCGGACGATTGGATGACGAGGAGAGAGAAAGGAGAATATCCGTGCGAGGTGAGTTAAAAACCTCCGCTGTCTGGTAGAGCAGCAAGTTATACTCGGTCGTGTTTTGCTCCAGATTCCCCTTCTTCAGAACGACCACAAAGTGTTGCCCGTCGGGCGAAAACTGCGCCACTCGGCCGGATGAATCCATCCCATCTTCATACAGTGGATCGCCAAATTGGGTCATGCGGATCGAATCAGCGACCGTAAACGGCCGCTTTTCAGGCTTGGCCATCGCGCTCGACTCTGTCTTATTCTCAAGCGCTTTGCCGGGCTCAGTCCTCGAGGTGCATTGGACCTTGCCACAAACAACTACCAAGATCATGAAACCAATCACGCTATTCCGCACTGATAACCACACGGGGTGCTTTCTCATAACAGTTCCCTTGGATGGCCTGGAATCCCTGATATGCGCGCTCGCAGCAACTTGAGTTAGAACTGCAGCTTCAATGCGAATTGGATAGATCTAGGACCGCCAATCTGGTAGAGAGGATTGAAGCCGCCGTTCGTGCCGCCGCTGCCCAGGCTCGCCGCTAACGTCTGCGTCGATTGGCCAAACAACGGACTGGAGAGATCGCTTGTTGGAGGGCCGAAATTCGGGTGATTGAAGAGATTGAACAATTCTCCACGAAACTGCAGACCACATTTTTCTGTTATCCGAAATTGCCGCCGCAACGTGAAATCGGCCTGCCAAGCTCCGAAGCCACGAAGCACGTTCCGTCCAAAATCACCTTGGCCTGAGGAAGGCGTCGCGAACGCGCTTGGATTGAAAGCCTTTCCGCCGGGAAAGGCGGCGCCGTACAAATAAAGAGGCACAGTCGGATCGACATTGGGACGGACGGTGAACTCCCGTCCCATTACGAATGAGGTTGCCGCAATGACGTCTACTGGGCTAGCCGATCTCGCGGTGAGCAATCCATCAACGGACCAATCGCTGAATATTGATCGAACTGCTTTTTGGGAATGTGGATGCGGGATGTCGAACGTCATGGCTGCGGCTACTGTGTGACGAACATCGAAATCTGAGTTCCCGCGATCTGCGTTGGGACTCGCCACGCTGCTTGGGGTTGTAAGCACGTCGCCGTCGCTTGAGGCGATATCAATTGAATGAGACCAAGTGTATGACGCCAGCGCCTGAACCCCACGGGCGAGTCGCCTCTGGAACTTGGCCTGAAGGGCATGGTAATCCGAGGTTGCTGAATTGCGCGTAATGGAAACGGCTTGGAATTCGGCGTTCGGATCCAGTAGGGTGTCAGCACGCAAGAGCTCTCTTCCTAAGGCCCCGATATATGTAACCGATAGGGTCTGACCGGAGCCAAGCAACTGCTCCAGGGCAACATTCCATTGATAGGTGCGGGGCGATACAAGATGTCGGTCAGCGACAAACAGAGTACTTGTCGCCGGCAGGTTTTGATTAATCGCCGGCGGTGCGGCCTGTTGCGGACTGAGAGGAAGCGGCACAAAAAGGAAGCTGTTGTTGCCGCTGAAGGGAAAACCGAAGGTGAGTTGGCCGAGATTGCCAGAGCTAAAATCATAAAAAGTCCCAAAACCGCCCCGGAGCACGGCGTCCCAACTAGTGCTGTGGCGCAGTTGATAAGCCAGGCCCACTCTTGGTGCAACATTTCCATACGTAGTCGCATACAGTGGCGTGCCTCGCGTCGCGAGACTGAGGCTGGCGGGGTCCTCCAAATTTGTGACTGTTAGCGGCTGACGGGCGGACGTTTTTCCCTTAAGAGCCGGATTGACGTCCCATCGCGCGCCGAATGTGAGGGTCAGGCGCGGAATTATTCTCCATGTGTCCTGGCCGTAGAACGAGACGTTCTGCGATAAGAGGGCAACGCTTTGAAAGGCACTGATGGATGCTTGCAGCGCGGTCCCCGAATCAACAAAGCCATCGCCCCCGCTTACACCCAGGAAATCCAGTTCCTGTTGGTAGGCGGGAGAGCCAGCGATAGGGGAGAGCCATCTGTAGTCGGTCCCAAACTTCAATTGGTGATTGCCGAAGGTCAGCGAAACATTGTCTAGCAAGTTGAACTGGCGCTGCTCATTCTTAGCGGTCTCCCCTGCAGCGATGGCCCCAAATCCTGAACTGCTGGTGCCCGCTCCCAGGATGACGAGAAGAAAACTCGCGTTTGCTGAAGAGTATCCTGACGGAAACAGAGTCTTGTCGGGAATTGCGACTGCGCCGCCGAAATCGTCGAGCTTGCTCGAACTCCCATTCCTCACGTTGCTGTAGTTTGCCCGAAAATCATTGTTCAGACTCTTCGAGAAAGCAGTGGTCAGGCCCACAGTGAGCGTGTGAATGCTCGTAAAAAGCGTAGCCAGGCTGCTAACGGCGGTGGACTGGCGCTGCGTAACCGATGAAGGAGAATAGCTGTAGCGGGCGAACAGCGTCGCCTTCGCGTTGATCGAGTGGTCGAGTCGGATGCTGTATGCATCTAGTGTCGAAGGATTGGAATAACTACTGTTGAACTGAGCGAGACCCTCCCCTAAGCCGGACCCATTCGGAATTGGGAATGCATTCAGCAGCGGCTGCACGCTTGCCGGAGCCTGGGTTCGTGAGTTGTTGTCGGGAACGATCGTTTCCGCGGTCAAGGGCTGCCGTAGTCGCAGTCCCTCGTACGAGCCAAAGAAAAAGCTCTTGCCCTTCAGTATAGGCCCTCCAAAGACACCCCCGAAATCGTTTTGCCGCTCAGCCGGTTTCGGCAGGCTGTCATGGTTAGCAAACCAGTTGTTTGCATCGAGCACATCATTGCGAAAGTAATCGAAGAGCGTGCCGTGAAATTGATTAGTGCCTGACCTCGTGACGATTGAAACCTGTGCTCCGGGGGCTCTGCCGAACTCGGGTGCAAATGTTGAAGTCTGCACTCGAAATTCTTGCATTGCGTCCACGGACACAAGGCTGGTGGTGCCTCCCGAAGCGCTTAGCGCAGGCAAGGCGCCGCCGGCGGATTGCGGCAATCCGTTCCCCGCGGCAATGCCAATGTTTGCGCTCGCGCCATCGACTGTAAAATAGTTAGCATCCGACCTCTGGCCATTCACGCTGAATTGACCTTGGTTGGCGTAACTGGCTGGAGTGATCACGACCCCTGGTGTGAGCATGATGAGGGTCTGGAAACTCCGCCCATTCATCGGAAGATTTTCTGCAAAGTTTCGGTCCACTACCGTGCTGACCGTTGCGTCAGTTGTATTGATTCTCTCGCCTTCCGCCGTTACGGTTATGGACTCCGACGAAGACCCGACCTCCAGCACAAAATTCCGGACTACGTTGTCCTGGACATTGAGATCGAGCTGGGTCACCGAAACTGTTTTGAAACCTGCTTTGCGCACGGAGATCACGTAATGACCGGGATGGAGCGATGGGATGGTGTACAAACCATCTCCATTGGTTCCGGACATCACCGCGAGATTCGTATCTACGTTCCTGACTTCCACTTCAGCTCCCGCGACGACCGCTCCTGATGGGTCCGTTACTCGGCCAAGGATGGTAGCGAGTTCAGTCTGCGCAAATGCGCAAGGCAACATCTGGAGCGACAAGCAGAGCAATCCTGTAGTCAAGGCTCTCAAAAGACACTTAAATGACGGGAAGCGGTGGAAACCGGACACGGGCATCTTGGGTTCCTCCATATCGGAGCATGCCTGTCGCGGTCCTGGAATGTTTCACTGGGGTGAGAATTGTTGGTTCGCTCGCAGGGATGAAGTTCTATGGGTGGTTGGCCTGGCCGCGCAGGTATGCATACATCAATTTGTCGCCCTTGGGTTGCGTCTGATTCCCGTTCGGCGGCTCCAGCGTCACAAAAACTGAATCAATCTCTTGCAGCACCTTGGGATCGTCATATTGCAGTACCCAGCGTGTCTGAGACTTGTCATCGGAATAGAAAATTCCAAGGTTCTTTGCGCGCTGACTTGGTCCTTCTCGCTTGCCCCAAACCCGATAGTGATAGCCTGCGCTCTGCACGCGAGCATCGTTAAGGTCGTAGGCGTAGAAGATCAGTGACTTGCCCTCGGTAAGGAAAATTCTTCCGAAAGCCGGGCGGGTCTTGCCTTTGGGGTCTGTATCGAATACATCAACGATATGCAGATTGCGTGACGCCATCAATTCGCGAACATCCCGGCCGGCGACTAAGAGCTCTTTCTCCCGCTCCAGTGCGCTCGATTTCTCAGCCAACTGCTCCGATAAATCGCGTATGCGCACCTGCGAATCAACTATGCTCGCCTGGTCTTCAGCTCGTCCGGCTTGCGCTGTCCCTAATTCGGTGCGAATCCTGGCTACTGCTGCCTGATTTTCTTCCACACGCTTTTGTAATTTGTCGATCATTTCATCGCGCTCTCTGAGATCGGCGGACAGCGCAGACCGTTCCTTCTCGGTCGCGACATTATTGTCTTGGAGCTGCGCGAAGGCTGAAGCGGTACGTGCGTAGGACGACTTCAACCTTTCGAGCGCAGTCGTCAGACTGAGATTCTCAGCTTCTAGACTTGCCAGTCTCAACCCCAGTTGCTGACCGTCAGCGTCTATCTGAGCTATGCTTGGGCTGTCAGAGGAATGCTGCGTCACCGACGCGGTTTGAACCCGCCGGCCGCCAAGAAAATATCCAGTCAAGCCGATAGCTCCGACCAAGAACACTGCGGCTGCGGCTCGCGCGACCAGGACGG
>C688J18823_10000027_pt1 | contig 86943 bp, 86 predicted proteins | sample HopSoiMetagenom1_FD_18823 | JGI IMG/M metagenome (IMG submission 18823)
CCAAGGACAAGCCGATTGAGCAGCTCTTTTTGAAGTGGCTGGCGAAGCAGAACTCTGCCCAGAGTGAGTAAAAAAACAAACAATCCAGCAGCAGTTTCCAACTTCATTCCGCCGGCATCACACTAATAGGCCAAGTGCATTCAGGATGCGCAGTGGCCAGAAAACACCCCACATAAAAGAAAAAGGGGAGATGCAATGCGTTTGGTAGAAAATCTCCGTAAAGCTGAAGAAAAAGGCGTCATGCGAATTCGGCGAGGCATGGATCGCGCCCGCTCAGAATGGACTGATGTTGAACGCCGGATTCGGCAGCGTATGCGTATTTATCCACAAAAACAAAAGGCTGCTGCGGCCGGCATTGGCGCAGGACCAATCAATCTGGATCAGGATGTGCCAGAGCATTCAACTGACGAACCTCGCAAGCCGATCATTTCAATTCGCGGGCAGGACTTGAACTGAAGCTCAAGCATTTCTATATCCTTCCGTAAAACAATGAACCGGTAGACCCGAAAGGGCTACCGGTTTTGATTTGTTTTCTGGATTGGTTTTGCCCGAGTCAAGCTTGCGGTGCTATTTCTTTCTATCTCGCGGCGCCAGGTTGATGGTAGGTTTGCGCAAAGGAATGATGGCGCCCTTGCTGGGATCGGCGTGGGCATTGCTGGCGCGGAACGCGACTTCATCCTGCACAAAGCGCACGAACTCCTGCATTTTGCGGTTCATGTCTTCCATGCGCTCGCGCATCTGCAGAATAATGGCAATGCCGGCGATGTTCACTCCCAGGTCACGGGCCAGATTCAGGATGAACTCCAGCCGCTGGAGATCTTCTTCCGTATAGAGACGCGTGTTGCCATCGGTACGCGATGGCTTGAGCAGACCTTCACGCTCGTAGAGCCGCAACGTCTGCGGATGGATGCCATACATCTCCGCCACGGAGGAGATCATGTAAGCGCCTTTGGATTTGCGTTTAGCGGTCATAAGAAATTTCTATTGCGTAGATACAATGATCATATCCGCGCCAGAAAATGGTCTTCTCGCAACTCATTCCATTCTTTTCTGCCACTCGCCTCGATTGCAGATTCTCCGGACGAATCATCGAAATCACTCTTCTGGCTCCTAACTTAGCAAAAGCGTACTCCATGCACGCCTTGGCAGCTTCCGTCGCATAGCCATTCCCCCAGAGATCCCGCCGTACATGGTAGCCGACTTCAACCTCATTCCGGTCTTCCACTTCCTGTAATACGCAGCCGCAGTCGCCGATCACTTCACCCGAACTTTTAAGCATCATGGCCCATAATCCGTAGCCATCGCGCTGATAGCGAGCAATGTTCTTCCCGATCCACTCCTGCACGCCTTTATGCTCAAAAGCAGCCGGATAATACTGCATTGTCACCGGATCGCCCAGAACAGCGGCCAGAGCGTCTGCGTCCTGCGAAACAAACTCACGCAGGCGAAGACGGCTGGTCTCCAAAACATAGCTCAGACTTTGTTCCACAGCTCCGCCCGAGGATCATCCGGATGGAGCTTTTGCAATTCCTGCCACAGTTCACGCGCCTTCATGTCATGCGCTTCAGGGACCATGATTTTGACTTCCACGATCTCGTCGCCGCGCTTGTCTTCGCGCGTGGCTGAGGGTACCCCTTTTTCGCGCAGACGCAGCTTCTGTCCGCTTTGCGTGCCTGGCGGAATCTTCAATTGCGAACGCCCGTCGATGGTGGGCACCTCAATCCTGGCTCCCAACGCCGATTCCCAGGCGGCCACAGGGACGGTAACGTAAATATCGTCGCCTTCACGCCGGAACACAGGATGCTCGCCCACGCGGATGATTACATACAGGTCGCCCGATCCGCCGCCGTGGATTCCGGCATTGCCCTTGCCGCCGATGCGAATGCGCTGGCCATCGCGCGTACCCGCTTTTACGCGCACCTCCAGAGGCTCTGTGCGTTCCACCGCGCCTTCGCCATGGCACACAGGGCATGGCGGCTGCACTTTGCCGGTCCCGCCGCAGCGCGGGCAGGCAACGTTGAATTTCATTCCGCCGCCGGACTGCGTGATGTGGCCGCTGCCGTGGCACTGCGGGCAGGTTGTAGGCGTTCCCACTACGCCACTGCCGTGGCAGTTGGCGCAGGTATCAAGCCGCGTGATGTTCAGGCGCATCACCGCGCCGCGAATCGCGTCCCAGAAGCCAACATTTACCTGGTATTCAAGATCGGTGCCGCGCTCAGGCTCGGTTTCCGTGGCCGCGCCGCCGCGCCCGCCGCCAAAAATGCTGGAAAAAATATCGCGGAACCCGCCTGCTCCGCCGCTCGACCGGCCACCCGCACTGCCGCCCGCATCAGAGAAGTCAAACCCGCTGAAATCGAAGCCCTGTCCGCCTCGGCCTCCCGGAGGCGTCGCTCCAAAACCGCCTGCGCCAAAGCCGCCACCACGCGAATAGGCTTCCGCCGCTGCCGGATCAATATTGTCAGAGTAGAATCCGAGCTGATCGTAGATTTTGCGCTTTTTGGGATCGCTCAGGACATCATTGGCTTCAGAAATTTCCTTGAACTTTTCTTCCGCTTTCTTGTCATTGGGATTGACGTCTGGATGGTATTTTCGGGCAAGCTTGCGGAAGGCCTTGCGGATCTCCTCCGACGAGGCAGTTTTCTTGACGCCCAACGCGCCGTAATAATCTTTTTGTTGAGTAGTTGCCATGAATTGGGTTTTGCTAATTACTAAATACTAATTACTGCTTTTCCGGCACCTTCGTCGCTTGCCATGCCACAGCCTGCCACTTGCCGTTGCGCTTCAAAAAAGTTCCTGTATTGCGATAGTAAGCCGTTGTCGGCTTGCCATTCTCTACGTTGTGCGCGATCAGCCGGAAATTGACGACTGCCATCTCTCCGTACGGATGCACGGTAAAATCGTCGGCTTCAAAAGTTATCTGCGGATCGCTGGTAGCACGAACATCGATGTTCTTGAGAATGTCCGCCTTGGTCACGGTCAAGCCGGTGGCTCGCGTGTAGATTACGTCATCGGCAAAAAACTCCTGAAAGACCTTAGGATCGTTTTTAGGGACGTTGGCCAGGAAGTCGCGCACCACTTGCGTGACCTGCTGGGTGGTTGCGTCCTGCGGACCGGCTAAAGGTTTGGCTTGCGCCAGCGCCATCATAGGCAAAAGGGCCGCTACGGCAAACATCTTCAGGCCACGACGTTTCATGTATTTCATCAATTCTCCAAGTTAGCAATTAGCATTTAGCAGTTGGCAATTAGCTAAACCGTTGTGTTTACGATCCACCGGCGTCTTGTCCGGCTATCATCCATCTGAAATCGTTCTGCCGACCTTACAAGCACCAGCTAATTGCCAATTGCTATTTGCTAACTGCTTGTTTACGCTGCTCCCACTTCCTGGATCATGTACCGCGCTCCGGGCTCATCGGCCGTGGCGCTGGCGACGAACTGCTGCGCTGCTTCCATGGTATAAAGTCCGGGCATTACCACCCAGTTCACAACGTGACTCCATCCTTCCGCCATTTTCACAACTAAATATTTTTTCAAAAGAGACTCCTTTTGTCGCATAGGCTAAAGGCGGCTTAGCGCCGCCTTTGCCACGCCGTTAAAGGATGCGGAGAACTTATCTCTTGTCCTCCACGTCCACATACTCTGCGTCTATTACGCCTTCATCTTTCTTCTCTTGCTGCGCAGCATCATTCGCCTGAGCGCCTGCCTGCGGCCCTGCGCCCGCAGCGCCGTTTGTCGGTGGCGTCTGCTGCGCTTTATACATGGCCTCAGCCAGTTTGTGTGAAGCCGCGGTCAGCCTTTCGCGAGCGGAATTCATGATTGCCGCGTCGGTGCCTTCCAGCGCTTTCTTGGCGTCGGTCACGGCCAATTCGACCTGGCTCTTTTCGTCGCCAGAGATCTTGTCGCCGTTTTCCTTCAGCATCTTCTCCACCTGATAAACCATGCTGTCGAGCTGGTTGCGGGCTTCGATCTCTTCGCGCTTAGCCTTGTCTTCCGCCGAATGCGCTTCGGCTTCCTTGGCCATGCGCTCCACTTCTTCCTTGCTCAGGCCGGAAGAAGAGGTAATCTGTATCTTCTGTTCCTTGTTTGTGGCCTTGTCTTTTGCGGTCACGTTCAAAATGCCGTTCGCGTCGATATCGAACGTCACCTCAATCTGCGGCACGCCACGCGGGGCCGGCGGCAGGCCGGTCAGGTGGAACTTGCCCAGAGTGCGGTTGTCCTTTGCCAAAGGCCGCTCGCCCTGTAACACATGGACTTCAACCGAGGGCTGGCTGTCTGCCGCCGTGGAGAAAGTCTCCGTCTTCTTGGTCGGAATCGTGGTGTTGCGCGGAATCATCTGCGTGGCCACCCCGCCCAGGGTCTCGATCGACAACGTCAGCGGAGTTACGTCGAGCAGGAGCAGGTCTTTCACGTCTCCCGCCAGCACGCCCGCCTGCACCGCCGCGCCAATGGCAACCACCTCATCCGGGTTCACGCCCTTGTGCGGCTCTTTGCCAAACAACTCTTTCACCAGCGTCTGGATGCGAGGCATGCGCGTCTGTCCGCCGACGAGAACAACTTCGTCGATCTTGCTGGCGTCAACGCCCGCGTCCTTCAACGCCTGCTTGCACGGCCCAATTGAGCGCTGGATGATGTCATCCACCATCTGCTCCAGCTTGGTGCGTGTCAGCTTCTTTACCAGGTGCTTGGGACCGGTGGCGTCCGCCGTGATAAACGGCAGATTGATTTCGCTTTCCATCGTGGTGGAAAGCTCGATTTTGGCTTTTTCCGCCGCATCACGCAGACGCTGCAATGCCATTTCATTGCCTTTGGCGCGCAGATCAAGCCCTTCATCTTTCTTGAACTCTTCCACAAGCCAATCAACAATGCGCTGGTCGATGTTGTCGCCACCCAGGTGCGTATCACCATTGGTGGACTTCACCTCAATCACGCCTTCGCCCACTTCAAGAATCGAAATATCAAAAGTTCCGCCGCCGAAGTCGTACACGGCGATGGTCTCTTCCTTCTTCTTGTCCAGACCATAAGCCAACGCAGCCGCTGTGGGCTCGTTGACAATACGCTTTACGTCAAGACCGGCCACTTTGCCGGCATCTTTGGTCGCCTGGCGCTGCGCGTCATTAAAGTAAGCCGGAACCGTAATCACGGCTTCCGTCACAGACTGGCCAAGATAATCTTCCGCGGCTTTCTTGAGCTTCTGCAGGATCATCGCCGAAATCTGCTGCGGCGTGTATTCCTGTCCCTGCGCCACAATGGCGACATGGTCGCCCTGACGGACGACTTTGTACGGGACCATCTTCATTTCTTCATTCACTTCGTCAAAACGGCGTCCCATAAACCGCTTGATTGAGTACACGGTGTTTTCCGGATTGGTAATGGCTTGCCGCTTGGCCACCTGCCCGACAAGCCGTTCTCCCGACTTGGTAAAACCGACTACGGATGGCGTAGTGCGACCGCCTTCCTCATTGGCGATCACTTTTGGCTCGCCACCTTCCATCACGGCCACCACCGAGTTGGTGGTTCCGAGATCAATTCCTATAATTTTTCCCATCGCGCTCAGCCTCCCAGCTTATAAGTGCTTAAAAATCAGTGCATTTAACCCATTACAATAAAGTCATTATGAGATATGAGTCACTTACTGTCAAGGGATTAGATGTCAGTTTTAGGGCTGAAGATGCGAGAAAAAGAGGGTCTCTAACGGCAAAAAATCCTGGATTTTTAACAGCTTAGAAGCAGGCCAGAAATGCGATTGCTGGCCATGACTTCCACCGTTCCAGCATCCCAGGATCACCCTTGAGAAAAGATAATCACCCTCGAGAGAGAGGATGAATAGCGTCAACCTGCTCGTCGGGCACAGGAGTGGTCATGGTGCCACGTATTGGATACTGTGGCAGTACTTCCCTCAGCGCCCACTCAATTCGGTCTGCCGAGTCATTGATGAGCTGAAGCTGTACCGCATCCATCCCCGTGCTCTTTTGCCCGCCCAAAAATTTGATGACCTGCAGCGCGTTGCGGATATGGTGGTTGAGTTCAGCGATGGTCTTCATTCGCGCGGCCACCAGATCATGACTGGCCTTTGCTTCCCTGGCCATCTGCCAACACAAACCGCCGGCAAAAAGTCCGGTAAGGCCATTGCTGAAGATGAGCATGTCCAGTCGAGGCAGGCCTTCTTTCAGCAGAAGCCGGTCCAGCACAACGCCGATCAGGGAAACAATCACAGCGACCAGCAATGAAAACAGGCCACTATGGCGCGACCACAACGATTCAGCCGGAAGTTTATCGTCTTTCACAATAGCTTTATTTTAGAACAGAGCCATCCAAGAGGACATCGCGGAGTTGCTCTTTACCAAACTTGATGAGTGCCAACCAGGAACAACATCATAAATATAAAGAAGATGAGCTTTGAGGATGAGTTCCTGGCGTTCCTGAAAAGCATGGATTGAGTTTGGTCCGAGATACGATTTTGGGTGATGTGCCGCACCTACGGCGCTTGTCATTTTTCTACCATCTTTCCCAGCGCTGGCGCGCTGGGCTAACTTCTGGTCGCGCCCCCGGCGCTCGGAGTTGCGCGGCGGATACGTCCTCATACTTTTGCGGGCGGTGAGTAACCCTTAAGACCAGCGGAGCCGATTCCTCAGACCTCACAGAACCGGTAACGCAGATTTCAGCAGCAATGACGTTCGGCCTCTCGGAATGGCAGGTCGTTGTGTGGGCGTGGTGGTTTTGATTGGCAGTTTGTCAGCGCGAGACGGTACGCGACCTGAAGCCAGAAATCTTCATGAAAACAGCGTCGGAGGCGCGAAATGAGTTAGCCCAGACCGGCAGGTCTGGGTGCGATGCGATAGGATATTGAGCCCCGTAGGAGGCGACACATGTCTCATAGTTATTCGCAGAACCATTTGCACATCGTTTTCAGCACCAAGGACCGGCAAAAGCTCATCGCGCCTGCGATGCGGCCCAGGCTGTGGTCGTATATGGCGGGAATCGGCAGAAACCACGGAATCCTGGTGCTGGCTAACGGCGGCATGGCAGACCATGTACACCTGCTGATCCAGTTGCCGCCCGCGCTGGCGCTGGCCAAAGCCATTTCCTTGCTCAAATCAAATTCATCGGGGTGGATGAACGAACATGGAATGGAGTTCAACTGGCAACAAGGATATGGTGCGTTCAGTGTTAGCGCGTCGAACCTAGGCACGGTGGAACGCTACATTGCAGACCAGGAACGGCATCACCGGAAGAAAACCTATGAGCAGGAATTCGAGGGACTGCTTAGAAAACATCGGATTCCATTTGATCCCAAATATGTCTTCGGTTAGTGTCGCCGCCTACGGGGCTCACCAAACATTTTCCATCCGTACCCAGACCTGCCGGTCTGGGCTAACTCATTTCGCGCCTCCGGCGCTGGACTGGCGAGACGCGCCCATTGCATCCTGCAAGAAAAATTCCAGTGTGTTGTTTTGAGGTCACGATTGTAACAATCAATGAAGTCAGACGTCGTGTGGCTAGCGCGCGGGGGCCACCCTCCTTTGATTTTAGAAAGACAATCGAAAATCCCGCAGCCGATCGCTAAGAACTGAGCATGGGTCACCGCCGGCGCTCTGGGCCAACAGCATTGACTCAATATCAGAATCGTCCAAGATTAGAATCAGCTTGTTACTCTCTGTCCATTGTTCTCTTCGAGTAGTCAGGGCACCAGAATCGGCTCCCGCGCGGCAAATGATGATGCCGAACAGTCCTGCACCCTGAGGCTTCAAATAGTTTGCAACTTTTAAGACTTCAGTTTTATTGATAGGCCCAGTGTGGTTCTTTGGATCAACAATGATGTAGTCCGCAAAATATCGCGTTCGGATGTGGTGCCAGAAGCCATCGATGGCATAATTCGACAAAATGAAATCTGGGCGGTTCGTGCCTGATGCGTTACTGTGCTGCGGGATTGGCGAATTGAGGCCAGGGCAAAACAGTTGCTCAATGATGCGCCCGACGAGTTTCTGATACACGGGCCAGTCTCTAGGGCCACGTTTGCAGCTTCTTAGTTCTGCAATCAATAAGTCCTGTGTTGCACGAGCTCGGGTACCGGTGAAAAGCGCCTTGAAATATTTGTCTTCTGCCTTGGCAATCTGCTGTTTGAACTTCTCAGCTATATAGTCAATATCCCAAACCTCAATCCCAAGTTCGGACAACTCATGCGTGGTGGCGGCCGATGCGCGACCTGGAAAAGCTAAGACACCCCGGATTCCTGGGATTAATTCAATATATTTTCTCAACTGTTCGCCGACTATAGAGACATCCGAGATTTCCATTGTTGAGAGCTTTTTGCATTCGATGACAAGGTGCTCTACGCCGGAGCGGCTGCGACGATGCGCCGTGATGTCAGCCCGGTAGCGAGTTGTGGCTCCCAGCAACGGCTCGAACGCAACGTTGCGAAAGTCGGGGTGAGCTTTCATGATGCTGGCAAGATAGGCGACAAAATCAACTTCGCGAAAATTCGCTTGGCAAGTAGCGCAAACCAAAATCAAGTTGTCGAGATCACCGCTTTTTTGCAGGAAGCGGGGAATAACATGCGTGCGGAATAATTGCGTATCCGCTCCACAAACTGAACAAATACTTTTGTTAGGTTTGTGCAATTGCGGTGGCGGTTTACGTTTCATAAGGTAACTCAGCCGAAGATCATACTCACTCAGTCACAGCAGTGCAAAAGCCTTGCTTCGAGTCTTTCCACCAAAATTGCGAAGTGAAGAAATCCTACAATCAGCAGCTTAGGGTTGGCACTTTAGAAGTTCTGACAACTATCAAAATCTTTCAAATTCCTCATCCACCTATTGACTTCTGTTCGCCTTTTGTTTATGATGCACTTGAGGTTCTCGCCGGGAGCGGCAGCGGCGAACCGTCGTTGGGACAGGCGTTGAAAATAAGCCTGTTAGCGATTGAGGGTATCCCGATGGAGGCGGGAAGCCCAAAAAGGCCAGCAACCACGCGATCATCGCCGGCCCACCGTTAGGGTCACAGATTGTGTAGAGACAAGAAAATCGGGTAATCGCCGTGATCGCGCGAAATCGCCGTCATCGGAGAATCCAGCCCGAACGCTTTACCTCTTAAATTTTAAAAATCATATCAATGCACAGGCAGAAGTGCGTCTGGAAGATTCCAGCACTGGCTGCTTGCGCCATAACAGTCTTTAACGGAGATACGGCGATGAGCAGAGAAGAGATACTAACGGCGATCCAGGGATTGGCGGAAAAGCTAGGCCGGGTGCCGACCCTGACGGAAATAAAGACGATGACCCCGGTGGGGCGCAGAGCCGTACGCAGCCATTTTGGCACCTATACGAACGCGCTGATTGAGTGCGGCATGGAAACAGGAAGAAGGTTCCGGATTCCGATGGAAGCCCTGTTTGCCGACTGGGCAAGGGTGACACGCGAGATCCAGCGGATACCCAGCGCAACGGAATATGAAGAAAAGGGCGTTCACAGCATGAGGCCGTTGCATGCAAGATGCGGAAGCTGGCGGAAGGTGCCGCACATGATGCTGAAATATGCGCAGGAACAGGGCCTTGTAGAACAGTGGCCGGACGTGGTGGCCATGGCCAGGGCGGAAAAGGAATTAAGCTGGCCGGCCACGGCAAGTTTGTGGCCGGGCCACGAGGCCGCGCGATGGGACGTTTTCACCAACCGTCCTGTGTATGGGACGCCGATGAACATGGGTCCGCTGGCGCATGCGCCGACAAATGAGATGGGCGTGGTGTTTCTGTTTGGTGCGATGGTCCGCGATCTGGGCTACGTGGTGACGCTGCTGCAAGCGGAGTTTCCCGATTGCGAAGCGCTCCGCCAGGTGAAGCAGGGCAGATGGCAGCGTGTGAGAATTGAATTTGAATTTGAAAGCCTCAACTTTGTGAAGCACGGACATGACGTGAAAGGATGCGACATGATTATTTGCTGGAAACATAATTGGCCGGAGTGTCCACTGGAAGTGCTGGAGCTGAGCAAGTTGGTGGGGAAGCTTTTGCCGCAGATGAACGGATGAGAGGGGATCGCAAAGCAAAGGCTTACCGCTGATGAACGCGGATGAACGCTGATCAGGAAAAAGAAAAACCTACCACGGAGACACGGAGACACGGAGAAGAAGAAAACAATTTGCTGAAAGGAAAATCTTTGAAACACGGAGGAACGGAGGAAGCGGAGGAAAAGGATCTTCTGGCAATCTCTTTCGGATCCGTGTTCCATCCATGGTGACATTTTATTTTTTCTCGATATCGGCGATGACGCGATGACGGCGATTCATGCCGATTCGTCGAACGGTTTGACGGACTGAATGGCCATTCAATAGACTTTACGCGGCTTCAATCTGCTGAAATCGAGCATGTTGGAGCCGCGAAGCAAACCTAATTGGGAAGCGACAGCGTTCGCTAGAAAATCGGAAACATAAGAGATCGAAAATTCAGAGTCATAAGAAAATTACAAAAAGTCGAATTAAACCAAGAGAGAAAATCCCATGAGCGATCTGGTCCAGCTTACAAAAGACAACGATATTGCCATCATTATGATCAACAATCCGCCGGTGAACGCGCTGAGCCCGGGAGTTCCGGAAGGCATTTCTGAAGCGATTGAGCAGATCGATAAAGATCCCACGGTGAAAGCGGCGGTGATGATTGGCGCGGGCAAAACTTTTGTGGCGGGCGCGGACATAAAAGAGTTTGGCAAGATGACGAGCGGCAAGACACGCGGCGGGATTCCGTTTTTGCCGCTGCTCAACCGCATTGAAGATTGCAGCAAGCCGGTGGTGGTGGCGATCCATGGCACCGCTTTTGGCGGCGGGCTGGAGCTGGCGATGGCAGGACATTATCGCGTGGCGGCGCCGAGCGCTCAGGTGGGACAACCGGAAGTGAAGCTTGGCATTATTCCCGGAGCGGCGGGAACGCAGCGCCTGCCCAGGCTGGCGGGCGTGGCAAAAGCCGTGGAGATGTGTGCGGACGGCAATCCGATTAAGGCAAAAGAAGCATTGTCGCTTGGCATTGTTGACAAGCTGATTGAAGGCGACCTGCTCACCGGCGCAGTGGCGTTTGCCCGCGAAGTTGCCGGCAAGCCCGCACGCAAGACGCGTGAACGCAATGAAAAACTGGGATCGGCGGAGCAGAATGCGCCGATCTTTGCCGCGGCACGCGATGCCGCGCGCAAAAAAGCTCGTGGCATGATGGCTCCGATGGCGGCGATTGACGCGGTGGAAGCCGCGACAAAGCTGCCGTTCGACCAGGGCGTGGAAGCCGAGCGCAAGCTGTTTACCGAGTGTCTGTTCTCCGATCAGTCAAAGGCGATGATTCATGTCTTCTTTGGCGAGCGCGAAGTGGCGAAGATTCCCGATGTCCCGAAAGATACGCCGACGATTCCGGTGAATTCAGCGGCGGTGATCGGCGCGGGAACCATGGGCGGCGGTATTGCGATGAATTTTGCCAATGCCGGTATCCCCGTGCTGCTGAAAGAGACTGATCAGGCGGCGCTGGATCGCGGCATGAATACGATCCGAAAAAATTACGCTAACTCTGTGGCTAAAGGCCGGTTCACGCAGCAGCAGATGGACGATCGCATGAACTTGATCAGGCCCACGCTGACGTATGACGGATTTGAGTCCGCAGACATGGTGGTGGAAGCCGTGTTTGAAGGCATGGCGCTGAAGAAACAAGTCTTCGGCGACCTAGATAAAATCTGCAAAAAAGGCGCGATCCTGGCGAGTAACACGTCGACGCTCAGCATTGATGAGATTGCTTCCGCCACGACGCGGCCGGAGTCAGTGATTGGGACGCATTTTTTTAGTCCGGCAAACGTAATGCGGCTACTGGAAATCGTGCGCGGCAAAGCAACGAGCAAAGAAGTGATCGCCACGTGCATGCAACTATCCAAGAAGCTGGGCAAGGTGGGCGTGCTGGTGGGTAATTGCAGAGGGTTCGTCGGCAACCGCATGTTTGGCCCTTACCGCCGTGAAGCGCAGTTTCTGGTGGAAGAAGGAGCAGGAATCGAAGCTGTAGACCGTGCGATGTTTGACTTCGGGGCCGCGATGGGTCCTTTAGCGGTGGGCGATTTGGCAGGTTTGGACGTTGGTTGGCGTATTCGCAAAGAATTTAAGCACCTGGAAAAGCCCGGCGTTCGCCAGCCGCTGGCTGAAGATCGTCTCTGCGAAATGGGTCGTTATGGTCAAAAAACTGGCGCTGGATGGTATAAGTATGACGAAAATCGTCGCGCCATTTTTGATCCCACTGTAGAAGAAAATGTCCGCAAGTGGGCGGCTGAGGCAGGCGTAAAGCAGCATGCGATTTCAAAAGAAGAAATTATCGATCGCCTGATCTACGCGCTGGTGAATGAAGGTGCGCGCATTCTGGAAGAAGGCTACGCGCTGCGCGCCGTCGATATCGACATCATTTATCTCACGGGCTACGGTTTTCCCGCGCATCGCGGCGGCCCAATGTGGTATGCAGATACAGTAGGCTTGAAAAAAGTTTACGATCGCATCTGCGAATTTCATAAACAGCACGGTGAACTTTGGGAGCCTGCGCCGTTGCTCAAACGTCTGGCGGAAGAAGGCAAAGGCTTCGCCGATTTCAATAAAGAAACCGGCGCCGCGGCGTGACGGAGACCTCTATGACAAGGCAGGCAGTTATCGTTGACGCCGTGCGCACACCGCTTGGTCGGCGCGACGGCATGCTGAAAGCCTGGCATCCCGTCGATCTGCTGGGCTTCACGCTCAACGGCCTTGTCGCGCGCAACAAGCTTGATCCTGCGCGTATTGACGACGTGATTGCCGGCTGTGTCATGCAGGTCGGCGAGCAGACTGCCAACGTCGGACGCAACGCCGCGCTCGCCGCGGGCTTCCCTGAATCCGTTCCCGGCACCACTGTCGATCGCCAGTGCGGTTCCAGCCAGCAGGCCATTCATTTTGCCGCGCAGGGCGTGATCGCCGGCAGCTATGACATCGCCATCGGCTGCGGGGTTGAAAGTATGACGCGTGTTCCCATGGGCGCTTCTGCCGCCAACGGACCAGGCAAGCCGTTTGGTCCCGCGATGATGAAGCGCTATAACAATGTCCATTTCAATCAGGGCATCAGCGCGGAAATGCTGGCAGAGCGTTACAAACTTACTCGCGAATGCCTCGACCAATACAGCCTGGAAAGCCATCGCCGCGCGGCTCAAGCCACTGAACAGGGCTGGTTCTGCCGTGAGATTCTGCCATTGCCGGTTGAAACCGAGCAGGGCCCAGTGAACGTCTCGCGCGACGAAGGCATCCGCGTCGGCAGCACGCTGGAAAAACTTGCCGCGCTCAAGACCGTCTTCAAGGCCGATGGCGTTGTCACCGCCGCAAACTCATCCCAGATCACTGACGGCGCAGCGGCCGTACTGATCATGGAGCGCGGCGTCGCGGAAAAACTTGGCTATAGACCTATGGTGCGTTTCGTCGAATTTGCTCTCGCCGCTGAAGATCCGGTTCTGATGCTGGGTGCGCCGATCCCCGCAACGCGCAAAATCATGGATCGTTCCGGCCTCAAGCTTGAAGACATGGACCGTGTGGAGATAAACGAAGCCTTCGCCAGCGTGGTGCTCGCTTGGCAGTGTGAAACCAAAGCCGATCTTTCGAGCGTAAACGTCAACGGGGGAGCTATCGCTCTGGGTCATCCGCTAGGCGCGAGCGGCGCTCGACTCATGACCACGCTGGTGCACGAACTCGAACGCACCGGCGGTCGCTACGGTTTACAGACTATGTGTGAAGGCGGCGGAATGGCCAATGCCACCATTATCGAGCGGATACAGTAAACACATTTACCACTGATGAACACTGATGACACTGATAAGAGTCAGATTGTCCTCAGTTCTGTATTCAGATCAGTGTGATCGTGCAAATCAGTGGTAAGAATTTTGGAGAAACCATGAAGATCAAAGGTTCAAGCGCTCTGGTTACCGGCGGCGCATCAGGTCTGGGCGCGGCAACGGTCCGCATGCTTGCGGCGCAGGGCGCTAAAGTTGTTATCGCAGACGTAAATGAAAAAGGCGGCAATGAACTGGCGCAGGAACTCGGGTCATCGAACAGCGTCAAGTTCGTCAAGACCGACGTGACTGACGACGCGCAGGTTGCCGCAGCTGTCCAGGCGGCCGTCAGCCAGCACGGAGGGCTGCATATCCTCGTCGCCACCGCCGGAATTGGCATTGCTGAAAAACTGCTGGGCAAAAATGGCATGCATGATCTGCAGAAATTTATCCGCACCATTCAGGTCAACTTGGTTGGCACTTTTGATGTTATCCGCCACGGTGCTAATGCTATGGCCCCCAACCAGCCTGACGAAGATAATGGTCGCGGCGTAATCGTTACTACCGCGTCGGTCGCGGCCTATGAAGGTCAGATAGGCCAGGTCGCGTACTCGGCATCCAAGGGAGCAATCGTCGGCATGACTTTGCCTCTCGCGCGTGAGTTGGCCCGCTCAGGCATTCGCGTATGCACCATCGCTCCCGGCATTTTTCATACGCCACTGCTGGGCGCATTGCCTGAAGCGGCGCAGCAATCTCTCAGCCAGCAGGTTCCTTTTCCGCAAAGGCTGGGCAAGCCGCCGGAGTTCGCCGCGCTGGTGCAGCACATTATTGAAAACAATATGCTGAACGGTGAAACCATCCGCCTTGACGGCGCAATCCGCATGGCTCCCAAATAAGTTTTGTCATCTTGAGCGGAGGCCGAACGACCAAGGGGAGCAAGGCCGCAGTCGAAGCGCTTCAGCGTAATCGCGCAACTCCGTCTCGCAGCTGGCACAGAACCTTACGGTACATCAATCTCCATTCGCAGCAAGGCCGCGCCGTACGTTTTGCCCTGATTATCCATGCGTAGTGACACAAGTCCGCCGCCGTCTAACGCATGATGCAATACAAAGTTCAGCGCATGCAGGTTGGGCAGTTCATAACGATCAACTTCGCCGTGGCAGATTCCGGCAAAATGCTTCTTCACGCGCTCGGCTGTTACTTCGCGGACCAGAATCGGATAGTCCTGCGGCTTGAGTGCGATTAGGCCGATGTTGGCATCATCGCCTTTATCGCCTGAGCGTGCATGCGCGATTTGTCGCAGCTGAATTGTCATTGCGACCACGGCGGAACCACGCCGGTCATGCGCGCGTACGCTACCAACTGTCCCATATGTTCATTCGCATGAACAATAATGCGCAGATACATTCCGTCCACCGTCGCGTCCCAATCGGCAATATGCACTTTGCGTTGCAGATCGGCTGGCTTTACTGACGCGTGCGCGGCCCTTACCGCCTCCAGTGAGCGCTTCAGCCACTTGATCACGTCCGCCTTCGCCGTTACGGTCTTCTCTGCGTCTTCTTTCAGATCGCCAGGCATCTTTGGTCCCGTGATGCTCAACAGATAAAAGTTTGATAGCGCAATATGCATATAGACTTCGCTGGTTGAGCGAACTCCCTTCGCGGGTCGCCACGCGAATTTGTCTTCCGGCGTTGCCTCCGCCAACGCAACCAATTGACTCGTCACGTGCTTCCATTCGCCATCGTAACCCTGCCATATGCCTTCAGGTGGGTTTTGCGCCACCATCAATTTCCCGCACAACATCAGCAGTAGCAATATCCTCATCTATGTCCCCCGTCATTGGTGATAAGCCTTGCTTTTTTCCGCGCCTTCGCGGTGAAAAAATGATTTTCGTGGTCCGCGATTTCACGCGCTCACCACTTCCACTTGCGGCGCAACCGCTGTTTTGGGAATCAGCGCCGGCCAGTACGCAATGATCTCATCTACTTTGCTGCGCCCCGCGCTCAATCCCGTAACCGATGGCGTGCCATTGAGCGCGATTGGGATAATTTCTTTCAGGAAGCGTTCTACCAGCGCTTTCTCCATGGCGCGTGCTCCGATTCGCAGCACCACCTCGGCAATATCTGCATCCGGCTCACCGGACATTTCTCCATGGCAACCATTTACTCCCACGAATTCTGAATGAATTGCATCCAGCGTCAGTCCCAGCCGTTCCATGCGCTGGCGCAATATCTTGGCGGCTGCACGCGCTTTTTTGTACGCGTCTGGCCATGAATACGCCAGCGTTGCTACGGCCTTGAAACCAGCGGAATAACTGATTGAAACCTTGTATTCATCGGTCGCCGCGCGGCCCTTAATTCCCGACGCTCGCACGCGGTCAGCCCCCTGCTGTTCCAGGTGGATCGTTGTGAAATCGGCAATGCCATCCGGCGTAATGTAACTTTTCGGATCGCCGATCTCATACAGCAACTGCTCCGTTACACTGGCCACGTTCACCCTTCCGCCCGTCCCCGCATGCTTGGTCACAACAAAAGTGCCATCTGGCTCCGCTTCAACAATTGGATAACCAATGTTGGCCAAGTCCGGAATCGATTCCCAATCCGCCTGGCAGTTGCCGCCTGTGCATTGCGCGCCGCATTCAATCACATGTCCCGCAATGGTTCCCGCCGCAATGCGGTCCCAGTCGTCGGCTTGCCAGCTGAACTCGCGCACCATTGGGCCAAGCGCCAGCGCAGCATCATTGCAGCGCCCAGTGATCACAATGCCCGCGCCCCGGCACAGCGCATCTGCAATTGGGGCCGCTCCAAAATAAACGTTGGCGCTCTGCACCCGTGACCGGATGGAACTCAGCGGCTCGCCGGTATCCATGTTGGTGAAAGCGATTCCGCGCTCCAGCATCTGGTCCAGCTGCGGCATGATGTCGTCGCCCGTTACCACGCCGATCTTCATTCTTCCGCCGTAGCCCGCTGCCAGTAGCGCCGCAGCCACAGCATCCTTGCAGCCCACTGGATTCATGCCCCCGGCGTTGGTCACAACCTTTACGCCGCGCTCCACAATTTCCTTGGCTCCGCGCTTGATCACGCCAACGAAATCATGCGCGTAACCCGCGCGAGGATCGCGTGCCTTCAGCTTCTGCAGAATCGACATGGTAATCTCAGCCAGGTAATCGAGCGTCAGGTAGTCAAGCGGCCCGCCGCGTAAAAGCTCAAGCGGCGCTTCCGCTGAGTCGCCCCAGAAGGCCGAGCCATTCGCGATCCTGATCATCGCTCCGCCTTGGCAGAACTGTAGTGCTGGATCATCTTCCAGCCCCAGCCGCTTCGCTGTTCAGCCGCTCGCGTAGCACCCGCTTCAGCACCTTGCCGGTAGGGTTCTTGGGAAACTCGGCCATCACATGAATTTCTTTCGGTACTTTGAAGCTGGCCAGCCGCGATCGCGCATGCGCCATCAGCTCTTCTTCATTCACCTGCTTGCCGGGCATCGGCACCACGCAGGCAACAACTTTTTCAATCCAGTAAGGATCGTGCAGCCCCACTACCGCTACTTCCGCCACGCCGGGATGCGCAGCAATGGCCTCTTCCACTTCCTGGCTGGAAACATTTTCTCCGCCGCTCTTGATCATGTCTTTCTTGCGATCAAGAAAGTAGAGCCAGCCGTGCTCATCCACGCGCGCCACATCGCCGGTGTGGTGCCAGCCGCCCCGGAACGTTGCGGCATTCGCTGCCGGGTCTTCAAAATATCCCGGTGAAACACACGGCCCGCGCAGCACAATCTCTCCCGACTTGCCCGGTTCCACATCTTTCATCTCTTCATCCACAATGCGCAGTTCCAGCGGCATGTGCCGGACGCCAATTGGATCTGGTGCGGCCAGCATCCGTCCCAGTTCAGCCGGTGGCGTTGTCGATCCCAGAGCCGTGGTTTCGGTTTGTCCCCAGCAGTTGATCCACTCCGCCTGTGGAGCAATGCGGCGCCAGCGCTGGAAAACTGGCGTGGGCAGATATTGAAACACGAACAGCCGTTTCAGGCTGGAAAGGTCCACCGCTTCAATCAGCGGCATGCTAATCAGCCCCACCCACACTGTCGCAGGCAAAGAGAGGGAATTTACTTTCTGCACGGCGATGGCATGAATGATCTGATCCGGCTTGGGCAGCGGAATGATCACGCTTTCGCATCCCGACGCGAAGCATCCAAATGTCATCACCAGCCCCGCGACATGGAACATGGGCAGCGCCAGCAGATACTTCATGCTAGTGTCGCGGCCATAGTCGGCGTAGCTGGCCAGCAGATAGGCATAAAAATTCAGGTGAGTCAGCACCACGCCTTTCGGCTTGGCCGTGGTCCCGCTGGTAAAGATGATGAGGTGCGTTGATTCGCTTTCTACAAACTCTTCCACCGGCGCAGCGTCAAACTCGTTTAAGCTCTCGCGGAACTTGTCATCCAGCACAAAGCAGTTTCCCGGTGGCGCAAGGACCTTGGGCTGAAACATCGGCTCGACCAGCAAGGTATTGACTCGCGTCTTCTCGAATACATACGCCACGTCTTCAGCGGTAAACATCAGGTTAATGGGTACCAGTGCCGCGCCGATGCGCGCGCAACCAAAGAACGCAGCTACATATTCCGGCGAGTTGGTGGCAAAGATCGCTACGGAATCGCCACGCTTAACGCCTGCGGACATGAGCTTGCGCGCCATGCGGTTGGCCAACGCATCCAGCTCGGCATACGTGAGCTCGCGCCCCATAAAATGGATAGCGCGCTGCTGCGGCGTTCGCGCAGCGCTGCGCCGCAACGCGTCGCCTACGTTAAAACGATGAATCAGGTTGAATTCAAGATCGGACATAGATAGATGGTAATTAGTAGTTGGTATTTAGCCTTTAGCCGTTGGTTTTTTCGCTCTAGCCTCCCGGCTTTTCTCAGGTAAATGTATCCGGTTTTAATATCTCCCCCTCGCGATATGCCATCCTGAGCTGAGCACCACATACTGTAACCCGCTTCATGCTCTACGCGCGAAGGCGAAGGATCGGCTCTGCTGCTCTCAAGAATTATCTTTCCTTACGCTGATCAAATGCCAAAGTGCTTAGAGTTTTAGAGCCCAAGTACTAAATACCAATTACTAAATACTGCTCCCTACAATTTTTCTTCCTTCGCAATAATCTCTTTCATGATCTCCGAAGCCCCGGCGCCGATCGTGTTCAAGCGCAGGTCGCGCCACATGCGCCCAATGGGGTATTCAGTGGTGTAGGCGAACCCGCCGAAAATCTGCATGCAGTCATAAGCGATTTTCTGCGAGAGCTCCGTCGTATAAAGCTTGGCCATGGTGATTTCGCGCACGGCGCGTTTGCCGTGGTTCACCAGGTCCAGTGCGCGGTAAGACAGCCAGCGTCCTGCTTCCACCGCGGTCAGGTGTTCGGCAAAACGGTGGCGCCAGATCTGGAATTTTCCAATCGGCTGGCCGAATGCACTTCGATCGTGGCCATAATCAATGGCCCAGCGCAAAGCTTTGTCCATCGCGGCAAGCGCGCCCAAAGATGCCACCAGCCGCTCGCCCTGGAAGTTTTCCATAATGTAGTAAAAGCCGCGATCTTTTTCTCCAAGTATGTACCGAACAGGTAGACGGCATTCATCGAAGAACAACTCTGCCGTGTCTGAAGCCAGGTTGCCAATCTTCTTCAGTTTCTTGCCGACGGAGAATCCTTTTGTCTTCGTCGGGAACAGCACCAGAGAAATTCCTTTGTGCCCTTCACCGCCGGTGCGAACGGCCAGGACAATGTAGTCGGCCCGCGTGCCGTTGGTGATCCACAATTTCTGCCCGGAAATGATCAGGTCACCGCCTTCGATACGCGCGCGCGTCTTGATCGCGGCCACGTCCGATCCGCCGCCCGGCTCGCTGATGCCCAGCGCGCCTATCCACTCGCCGGTCACCGCACGCGGAATGAATTCATCTTTTTGTTCCGCCGTGCCCAGATCCTGAATCACCGGCAGAGCCATGTCAGACTGCACCAGGAACGCCATGTTGATGCTTCCGCTATCAGAGTGCGCCATGGCCTCAACGTATGCCGCCGTGGCCCACCAGTCCTGGCCGCTGCCGCCCCACTTGGGATCAATGCGGATGCCAAACATTCCCAGCGCGCCGGCCTTGGTGAAAAGTTCGCGCGGAAAGATGCCTTCATCGTCCCACTCCGCCGCGAACGGAGCGATCTCTTCCCGGCAAAAACGCGCCACGGTCTGCCTGATGAGTCCGTGCTCTTCAGTGAAATACGGGAACTCAATGCTTTGCTGCTGAACTGCTTGCGTGCTCATTGGCATCCTCCACGGCTTCAATTTCGACGAGCATCTGTCCCGGAGCTACAACCTGCGCAGGCTTTACCAGTATTGCCCGCACCACGCCCTGAATTGTGGCTTTAACAGTTTGCTCCATTTTCATGGCTTCCAGCACGATTAATCCATCGCCCGGCTTTACCGGCTGGCCTTCCTCCACCAGAATGCGCAGCACCTGCCCCGGCATGGGCGAATTCGCGCTCTGATGTTTCTCGCTCGCCGTCTTTTCTGGAAAGCGTGGCAGTCGCGTAACCGCGCGCTGCCCAAGGGTAGATCGCACGTAATAATCCGCGCCATGCCGCTGGATGTGAAAGCGATAGCTCACGCCACCGCTTTGCGAATCCCCGCTTTGCGGATCAATCACCAGCGCATCGACGCAGTTCTCGCCGATAGCAAGCGTTTTGATCGCGGATTCCTCTCCATCGATCTTGTATTCGTTTTTCCCGACCGCCCATTTCATCGCTGGCGCTGCGGTTGGATTATTACGAAATCTGAGTGGTATTGACGGCAGAACTGCCCGGCGCGCATGCTCCGTCCGCTCGATGTAAGCGCGCGTGACCGAGCAGAATAGGCGATCCAATCCTTCATCGGCTTTCGCCGAAACCTGCAGTTGAAAGCTGGTGTGCGCCGTGCCGTCTTGAAACTCTTCTGACTCCAGCACTGCAATCAGAAACTCCCGGTTCGTCTGCAATCCTTGTGCGGCAAAGTTCCGCAAGGCGTGCGTGAGTTTCCTGATTGCCGAAGGTCTGTCCTCTCCATGCGCAATGACCTTGGCCAGCAGCGGATCATAATAGACACCGATCTCGCTTCCCTCTTCCACACCGCTCTCAATGCGCAACCCGGCCGAAATCTCAGGAGGCTGCCATACATGCAGCCTTCCAGTCGAAGGAAGAAAGTCATTCGCGGGATCCTCAGCGTAAAGCCGCGCCTCAATGGCGTGACCGCTCTGCTCGGGCTGCGTGTCAGGCAATTTCCCGCTCTGCGCGATCTCAATCTGTAGCCTGACCAGATCCAGCCCGGTCACCATTTCTGTTACTGGATGCTCCACCTGAATCCGCGTATTGACTTCAATAAAATAAAAATCGCCGGAAGGCGCCAGCAGAAACTCGATTGTCCCTGCATTCGTATAGCCTACCTTGCGCGCCAGCGCCACTGCAGCATCTGTCATGCGGCTTTGGATTTCCGGCGTTACCACCGGCGAAGGGCTTTCTTCAATAATTTTCTGATGCCGCCGCTGGACCGAGCAGTCGCGCTCATAAAGATGCATCACGTCGCCGTGATGATCGCCAAAAATCTGCACCTCGATGTGTCGCGCACCTTCAATATACTTTTCCACCAGTAACGTGCCGTCGCCGAAAGCGCGTTCCGCTTCTCCTTTGGCCGCCGCCAAGGCCTCTTTATATTCCGCAGCATTGCGCACAATACGCATGCCGCGTCCGCCGCCGCCCAGCGAAGCCTTGATGAGCTTGGGAAATTCATTTTCTGCCGGTGTCGGCACGACCGGCACCCCCGCTTCCTGCGCCAGCTTCCGCGCCTCAATCTTGGATCCCAGCGCCTCAATTACACTCGCGCGCGGCCCGATGAACACAATCCCCGCATCTTCACAGGTAGCAGCAAAGGCGGCATTTTCGGCCAGAAATCCATATCCAGGATGAATAGCATCCGCGCCGGTCAGCTTTGCCGCCGAAATAATCTTTTCAATATTGAGATACGATTCGCGCGCCACCGCGCTTCCGATCGGCACCGCCTGGTCCGCCAGCCGGACATGCAGCGCATCACGGTCAAATTCCGAATACACGGCCACGGTCTGAATACCCATCGCGCGGCACGTACGCATAATGCGCACGGCAATTTCCCCGCGATTGCCGATTAATACCTTGTTGAACGTCCTCATCTCTACTCTGTCTCGATTCGGCTAGAGCAACGCACACGCGACACCAGCAATTAGCAAATGGCAAATAGCATTAGCAAACAGGTACTTAGTATTTGGTATTTGGCCCGTAAAGTCCGCGACTATGTTGCCACTCCAGAACTGCCTCACTCTTCCAGACAAACCTACCTACTACGTGCCAAATACTAAGCACCGCTTTTTAGTGCCTAAACACTCCCCACTCCATCGTCCCTTTTACCGGAGCGTTATACGCCGCGGACAACGCAATCGCCACAACTGTGCGTGAGTCTCGCGGATCAATGATTCCGTCATCCCACAGGCGTGCGGTGGCGAAGTAGCAATCGGATTCTTTCGCGATCTGGTCTTCCAGCATCTTTCGGCCAATCGCCATTCGCGCTTCGTCGATGGGCTGGCCAGTCTTGGCCGCTGCCTCGCGCTTAATAATGTCCATCACGCCAGAAAGTTGTTTCTCTCCCATCACGGCAATGCGGTGGTTGGGCCAGGTAAACAGGAAGCGCGGAGCATAGGCCCGTCCGCACATCGCATAATTTCCTGCGCCATACGATCCGCCAACCATGATCGTGATGGCCGGCACTGTGGAGTTTGAGACTGCGTTGATCAGCTTGGCGCCATTGCGGATGATGCCATCCTCTTCATAGCTGCGACCGACCATGAAGCCGGTAATGTTTTGCAGGAACAGCAATGGGATGTCCTGCTGATTGCATAGCTGTATGAACTGCGCGCCTTTGCCCGCCGACTCCGACATTAATACGCCATTGTTTCCCAGAATGCCAACGGGAAAGCCGTGAATGTGCGCGAATCCCGTGACCAGTGTGAGGCCATATTCTGGTTTGAACTCTGCAAAATCGCTTCCATCGACTATACGGGCAATCACATCGCGTATTTCAAAAGGCACGCGCACATCGGCTGAAGCAATGCCCAGCAACTCATCGGGATCAAGTACCGGTTCTCGTACGTCGGCCATCTGCGGCAGGTCAGGCTTTCTAATATTGAAATGGCTAATAATCTCCCGCGCGATACGAATAGCATCGAGCTCGTCTTCCGCCAGATAATCGGAGAGCCCGGAAATCCGCGAATGCATCTCCGCGCCACCCAGTGATTCTTCGTCGCTGATTTCGCCTGTCGCCATCTTCACCAGCGGCGGCCCGGCAAGAAAAACCTGCGCCTGCTTTTTCACCATCACAACGTAATCAGACATGCCCGGAAGGTATGCGCCGCCTGCGGTGGAACTGCCAAACACAACTGAGATGGTAGGAATGCGTTCCTTGGAGCGGCGGGTGATTTCGCGGAAACCGCGGCCTCCGGCGACAAAGATCTTGCTCTGCTGCGGCAGATCGGCGCCGGCGGATTCCACCAGCAGGATGCTGGGCAGATGGTTTTCACGCGCGATGTCCGCCAGCCGCGCATTCTTCCACAAGCCGGCTTCTCCGGTAGCGCCGCCTTTTACAGTAGCTTCATTCGCGGTGATCAGGCACTCGCGACCGCACACAAGTCCCACGCCGCCCACAACGCCCGCTCCCGGAGATTCGTTTTCCATGCCGTAGCCTGCAAGCGGCGCGATCTCCAGAAAAAACGACCCTTCATCCAGCAGCATCTCCACGCGATCGCGCGGCAGCAGCTTGCCCCGTTCTAAATGGCGCTTCACGTATTTTTCGCCACCGCCTTCAGTCGAACGTTTCAGTTCGGTGCGTAACCGCTCCACCGCAGCATGCATGGCGGCGTAGTTCGTCTTGTACTCGCTTGACTGGCGGTCGACAGTGGAGCGCAGATGGTTCACGGGCGATAAATATATCAGGCGGAGAAGATGGGTGAGCAGGAATTCACCTCGTCCCTCAACTGGGAAGATATCCGCCCTGAAGCGTCAAGCCTCTCAACAAGCATCTTCCGCAAGGCGTTTCATGGCGTTTCAGCAGCTCTCGAATCCATGGTTCAAGAGCCAACTCGCGCTTGAGAGAGGCATCTAATTCTTCTGTAGCGCCAGAATGGCCCCGATTACGCGAGCTTCGTCGCTCATCCTTGGTATACGCGTATCTGTTGCCGAGGGGCCCGAATCTAGAACAATCGAAAACGGAGGACACTAGTGAGAAATTTGAATAAGCTTGCATTGATCGTAGCATTGGGCAGCGCTTTCGCAGTAGCACAGAGCACGCCGGGATCATCCCCGAGCAGCGCCCCAAGCACAGCGCCGAGCACGAGTTCGCAACCATCGTCTGATCAGCAGCCATCCAGCACGGCTCCTGACCAGGGCAAGAATCCTGCAAACTCGCCGGAACAACTGCCAAACACTGACCAGAAGAAGCCTGACACCCAGACTCCTGATCAGAACAAAATGCCGCAGAGTGACGCTGCTCCTGCCGCCGCCAATGGCGATGTCCAGAGCACCATCCAGTCCGCGATCCAGAAGGATCCCAGCCTGGCCAGCGCTAACGTAACGGTAGACGTAAAGAACGGCAAGTCAGTTAATCTGACCGGCACCGTTCCCAGCAAAGACGCGAAGGACGCGGCCGAGCGCATTGCGAAGGAAAACTCAGGCGGCCTGAAAGTAAAGAACCACCTGAAAGTTGCTTCTGCCAGCACGCCGGACAAGTCTGACAAGTCAAAGTCCGACAACATGAGCAACCCTAAATAACTTAATAAGAACTCCAGGGGTGCAATCGCACTCTTAAGAGCGAAGCGAGGCGGTCCTGATTGGGCCGCCTTTTTTATTTCTCAGACGAGTCGTCGCGATGGACAGTTTTCGGGGAAAATGCCGGAAGACATATTGCGATGTACTCGGTAGCTTCGTCTGGAGTCGAATATTGGATCCATTCACCGGGATGCGCTACTACTGCCTCTCCGGCAGAAACGTCAAATGATCCATTCTTATGCTGCACGTGGAGCTTGCCGCGGATCACGATGGTGTATTCCTCGAACTCCGGCGTCTGCCCAGGCTCTTGCCATCCTGCGGGGCTGCGCATGTGTGCGATGCTCAGACGTTCATCTTTGGAATTCACGCGGCCAAAAAATTCGTCAATGATCTTGGGCATGTTGCCCGCTGCCTGAATCCGTGTAGGCTTATCAATGTGAGTAGGCAAAAGAGATCTCCTATTATTGGATTGCGTGCGCCGCTCTGAGCCTGAAATATGAAATAGTAAAAAGCGTTCCCAGAATAAAATCTCCAGCGCCCCCGAGCGCCACGACGAGTGGAATGCGGCCCAACGCCAACAGTACAGCACAAGCGACGCAATAAGTCAGTTTTTCCAGGATGGCCGCTGGAATGATAGGGCGGAAGCGCTGCGGATCGCGCGAGATGATCAGGAACGCAACCTGCCAGGTTATCGCTACGCCGAAAAAACCATAGTAAAACTCAGGATGAGTGACTGCCGGCGGCATCTTTTCCGCCAGCATCTTTTCGCCAAAGAATCCCGGCAGCAGCACAACAAGGCCGTAAATTCCTGCCACCAGAAAGACGATGCTTGAGAAGCGGTCTTTTATCATATTGGCCTTACCAGCAAGCGGATTGAAATTGCCTCGCCAACTGCTCAGCAAAAAGGTACCATAACGGTTTTCTGTTCTCTTTTCAGCCATTCTTCTAGATCTCTAAATTGGAGCATTCCATGGCGATTCATCCATGCAAGCTGGCAACTGCATTTTTTCTCTGGAGCCTGTTAGCGTCAGGACAAACCAACATAACAGAACGCCTCAATGTTGATGCTACTGACGCGCCGCGCAACATCCTGCATGCCACGCTCACGATTCCCGTGGCTCCCGGACCGGTCACGATTGTCTACCCCAAATGGATTCCGGGGAACCACCGGCCTACCGGGCCGATCCAGAATTTTACCGGGCTTCACTTCAAAGCCGGCGGCAAGGAGCTGGAGTGGCAGCGCGATCTGGAAGATATGTATGCCTTCCACCTGGAAATTCCAGGGGGCGTGACGGAACTTCAGGCTTCCTACGACACGATTACTTACAACGGCAAGAGTTCGCTTGCCTCCAGCAAGGTGCTTGATCTGCTGTGGAACCAGGTAGTGTTGTACCCCAAAGGGCTTTCTACGGATTCGGTGCAGGTGGCCGCATCGGTGCGGCTGCCGCAAGGATGGAAGTTTGGCACCGCGCTTACGCCCACGCAGCAGAACGGCAGCTCCGCGGAATTCCAGACGGTCTCGCTCACGCGGCTTGTCGATTCACCGCTCATCGCGGGCTCAATCTACCGGCAGGTACAGATCACTCCCGCCGGTGAGCCGCTCACGCACGTGGTTGATATGGTGGCCGAAAGCGATGAAGCGATCCAGATTACCGATAAAGATATTGCCAGCCTCAAACAGCTGGTGGCTGAAACCGGCAAACTTTTTGGTGCGCGGCATTACACCAAATACACATTTCTTCTCACGCTGGGCGATCAGACGGCGCAACATGGCCTTGAGCATCACGAATCCAGCGACAACGGAGCGGGTGAAGAAATGTTCAGCGATGCCGATGCCCACGATTGGGAAGCCGATCTTCTGCCGCATGAATTTGTCCATTCATGGAACGGCAAGTACAAGCGGCCGGCGGGACTGGTAACGCCGAACTATCAGGAACCGATGCATGGCGACCTGCTATGGGTCTATGAAGGGCTGACCGATTACCTCGGCAACATTCTTGCGGCGCGAACAGGCCTGCGTTCGCCCGGCCAGTTTCGTGAGAACCTCGCTTACACGGCGGCCATGCTTGACCATCGAACGGGACGGACCTGGCGTCCGCTGCAGGATACGGCCACAAGCGTGCAAACTTTGTTTGCCGCGCCTCCTGAGTGGACAAACTGGCGCCGGACTGCCGACTACTATCCTGAAGGCTACCTGATCTGGCTGGAAGTGGATTCCCTTCTGCGGCAAAAGAGCAACGGTCAAAAATCATTGAACGATTTCTGCCGCCTTTTTTATGGCGGCCAGAGCGGCCCGCCGATCGTGGTCCCGTACAAATTTGAAGATGTTGTTGCCGCGCTCAATCAGATTGTGCCGAATGATTGGGCCAAACTGCTGCGTGAACGCCTGGACTCAAAATCGCCTCATGCTCCCATGGGTGGCATCACTAATGGCGGATGGAAGCTGGTCTATACCGCTGAGAAAAATGCCACCATGGATGCGCAAGCAAAGAGCAGCGAGATGATTGACCTGAGTTTTTCTCTCGGATTGATCGCCACCAAAGAGGGCGATCTCCGCGATGTGATTCCCGGATCGCCGGCTTATGCCGCCGGCCTTGGGCCGGGAATGAAACTTATTGCGGTGAATGGCCGCAAATGGTCAAAAGACGTGGTCCGCGCGGCGCTGCGAGCGTCAGTCCACAATCAACATCCGCTGGCTTTATTGGCGGAAAACGGCGAATACTACAACATCTACGAAGTGAATTATCACGAAGGCGAGCGCTATCCGCACCTGGTTCGTGAGGAAGGGCAGCCCAACATTCTGGACGAAATCATCAAGCCGCAGGCCGCAGGGCAGTGAGCCAGAAAGATTAATTAGATCCAGGATTTGGCGTTGCCGGTATGCGACTTTTTGTAACCGCAGCGGTGCGCTCCAGCTTGTCCCAGGCGAAGGGCTTGCCGTCAATGGCGCGCTTCACTGTCTTGGCCAGGACTGCGGAGAAAAGCTGGCGGTAAGAAAATCTCTGCAGCCACAAGTGCAGCAGAAGCTGCGCGTCTTCTCCCGTGCCTTCCACGCGGCGCTCCAGCAGAAACGCCAGTGCCGACGCAATGAAATCAATGGCCAGAAAGATGGCGAAATAAAAAGCCAGGCGTTCAATGCTGCTTGCGTCCGTGCTTTCCGGGTGGAAATAACGAGCGGCAGCGTATTCCAACAGGCCAAACAGAAACATAATGTCAATAAACGGCGACACCAGCGGCAGCATGATCTGGAAAATAATGATGTTGGGCAGTGCAATCCAGCCCAGGCGGCTGCGGCGGCGAATGGCAGCGCCATGTTTCCATACGGCCTGCAGAATGCCAAATGACCAGCGGAAGCGCTGGCGCATCAGACCGCTCGCGTTGGTCGGCGCTTCAGTAAATGCCAGCGCGCGATCTTCATTCACTACCCGCCAGCCATTTTCCAGCAATGACATCGTTAAGTCCGCGTCTTCAGCCACCGTATCGGTATGGTAGCCGCCGGCCTGGCGAACGGCGGAGACTCGCCATGCGCCAATTGCTCCAGGGACCACGCTTACCGCGCCAAACACGTTGAGGGCGCGGCGCTCAAAATTCTGGCTGGTGATATATTCCAACGCCTGCCAGCGCGTCCAGAGGTTCACCCGATTGCCCACTTTGGCATTGCCCGCAACCGCCGCTACTTTTGTATTGGCAAAATGAGGGACCAGAATTGAAATAGCGTTGGGCGCAATCACTGTATCGGCATCAATCCCGACGTAGATTTCATCCTGCGTATGTTTCAACGCGTGATTGAGCGCTTCCGCCTTTCCGGCGTTGGACTTGGTCAACAGGAGAACGCGGCCGTCGGCAATCTCCCTGGCAAACTTTTCCTCCACCACGGCGGAAGTCGCGTCTTTCGATCCGTCATCCACCACAATCGTTCTCAGGTTCGGGTAGTCTGACGCGAGCACGGAGCGCACAGTATTCTCAATCACTTTTTCTTCGTTAAATGCCGGGACGATGACGGTAACTTTCGGCTTGTAATCCGGGCCGCCAACGGGCGAAGGTGTACGCAAGCGATCGAATGTCGCCAGCGCGCCAATGCCAAGCAGGCGGGCGCTCATCAGAACGTCACCAATGAAGAAGACAAGAACAATAAATTGGGCCAGCCACTGCCCAAGAAGAAACACATAGCCATCCAGGCGCGCGCTCAGGATTTCATTCGGGGGGAGCTGCGGCATCACATCCGCGCGCGTTTTGTTGAGCAGCTGTTCAATGCTCACGATCTTGAAGCCACGCGCTCTCAGGCCTTCAATAACTGCCGGCAATGCTGCGACGGTGGCAGAGCGGTCACCGCCGCCATCGTGCAGCAAAATAATGTTGCCGCAATATATAGGACCACGAACCTGGCAGCCGTTGGTAGCCGCGCGTTGCGCCTGGTCCATTACCTCGCTCACGATTTCTGCGGCGTTTTGCCCTTTCCTCCAGTCATTGGGATCAATTTTGGAGCCCACCGTAATGTAGCCTTCGCCTTGAACAAGCTCGAGCGGACGTACCTGATCTGCAATATCCGGGTCCTGGTCGATGGAATACGGCGGCCGGAAGTAGAGTGGCTTCACGCCCATCTTGCTGGCAAAGAGCTTTTCCGTAAGCTGCAGTTCCACCCGCTTTATGTACCACTGGGAAACGTCGCTGATATCAGGGTGCGTAAAGGTGTGGTTGCCGATGGCATTGCCTTCGTCATAAATGCGTTTGGCCAACGCCGGGAACTTCTGTGTTTGCAGCCCGATCAGAAAAAAAGTGGCTGTGGCATTTTCGCGCTTCAGGATGTCAAGGATCTTTGGCGTGTATGTAGGATCGGGGCCATCATCAAATGTGAGAGCAACTTCTTTATTTTTCCAGCCATAAGCCCTCACCTGGTAAGGTTCGGGCAGCACAGTCATCTTTTCTGATGTAATGAACTTCTTGTCCGAATCAAGAGAGACCTCGCGTTCACCGGGGGTAGGCTGGTGCTGAATATAAAGGATCTCGCCATCGCCTTCACGGTCAACGTCTTCACCGGCAGGGACGGCTGAGATTTTCTGCTCAGCCCCCGGTTCCGTGGGATTGTCCCATATCCGCCAGAGCGACCGATCTTCTGATCCCAGCCGCCACAGCGCAAAAGTACGGATGCCCAGATCACGCGCCCCGCGCATCTGGTTGAGCGCCGTAACCGCATCCAGAAACCAGACCTGATGCTCCTGGCCGCCGTCTTCCATGTAGGCGTAATGCGGATTGAGCGAATCAGGATCGAGTTCAATCTGCGCGCTCGACTCGCGCGCATGCAGCCACGATTCCTGAACGTTGTTGGTGTCTACATTGGTAATGCGTTTCTTCCGGCCAGAAAGCTTCCAGTCATAGCCATAACTCCCGATGGCGCAGATGATCTTGGTCTTGGGGATATCGTTTACTGCTTGCTTCAGGTTCGCTGTAAACCAATCCTGCGAAGCTACGGGGCCGGGAGCGCTTGTGACCTGATGCTGGTCATAGTTCATGATCACCAAGCCGTCAGCGGCAGCGGCAAGCGCCGGATAATTGTAGTCTCGATCTGCCACAGGAACATTGACGTACAGCCTTAGCCCGCGAGCATGCAGATCACGGCCTAGTTCCTGGATTAGCGCCAGAAATCCGGGCTGCGCCTTGATTGGAATTTCCTCAAAATCAATAGACGCGCCCTTAAACCGATCACTGGCCAGGTACAGCAGAAGCTGTGTGCGGAACGTCTGGCGCGCCGCGGGATCCATCAGAAAGTCGCCAATGTTCGTGAGCCACTGCTTGCTGACCGTTTCATAATTATTGATAAGGGGGAAAACTTCGACCTCAGCTTTTTCCGTCCGTAGAAATGGTATTACCCGATCGTCAGTAGAATGAACGATCCCGTTTTCGACCACAGGAAAAGGATGGTTAACGCTGTCAAAGCCCTGCAAATGCCCATCGGGCGTAAGCACGTGCAGCCACTCGGGGAAAAGGATATCGATCTGAGGATAGTATTCCTTGAGCGATACAAAGCTGGCTGCATCCCACGTGACGTAATAAGCGGCCCGGATACCTTCATCGGTATTCAGCACTACCTGTGAAGGCGAAGATTTTGTTTTGCGGTGCGTGTTTTTGGTATTGGCCCGTTTGCGATGTTCGCGCTCTTTCAAAGCGCGCAGGTTGCGCTTTTGCTCCGGCATGAGCACGTGAGGCAGCGGATCAGCTTGCACGAAGACCGTAATGATGAAAAAGAGCACCAGGCTGCCGACCACAGCTCCAAGCACACTCAACAGGATGCGCAAGCGCCCCCATCGCTTCCGGTCAGGATCATAAAAGATAGATTTTGCCATTGCTGGATTGTTAATCACCATCGTAAGCGGCTGGCAGAGGCAGGTCAATCGGGCATTGCCCTTGAGTACCCGGCGGAGTTGTACCAGCGGGAGTGCGCCATTACACTAAGCATTCCTTATCATGGCAAAGCTCATTGAACTGGTGCGGCGCAACTGGCTCTTTTTTTTGCTGACGACCATGGCCGGGCTGGCGTTGCGGCTCTTCTTTGTCTTCCGCCATCCTCATCTCGCAGGCGACACCTGGGTCTATGGCGACATCGCCAAGAACTGGCTGGATCACGGCATTTTTGGCGTTACAGATAACGGCGCGGTGCGCCCCACCTTGATCCGCTTGCCTGGCTATCCGGGGTTCCTGGCGGCCATGTTTGAAGTCTTTGGCCGTGAACACTACACAGCGGTAATGATTGCGCAGGCGCTGGTCGATACCAATGCTTGCCTGGTAATCGCCGGGCTGGCTTTGGAGCTGACGAATGCCCGGGTGGCCAAGGCGGCTTACCTTCTGGCCGTGTTATGCCCATTCACGGCGAGTTACGTTGCTGCTCCGCTTTCTGAGACGCTGGCCATCTTCTGCGTGCCGCATGCACTTTACTATGGCGTACGCGGATTAAAAGCACTGGAGCAGGACGCGTCTGCGGGTAGGCTTTTTGCTATTGCAGGTTTGTGGAGCGCGGCGGGCATCTTTATGCGTCCTGATAACGGACTCATCCTGCCGGCCTTGGGGCTGGCTTTGCTGGTGGTTTTTTTCCGTAAGACAAACAAGAAGCACGTGGTCTTCGCAGGTATCCTGCTGGCAATCACCAGCCTTGGTCCGCTGGTCCCGTGGACAGTCCGCAACTGGCGTGTCTTCCACGTGTGGCAGCCGCTGGCTTCGCGGTATGCCAATGACCCTGGAGAATTTCTTCCGCGCGGCTTCAATCATTGGGTAAAGACCTGGATGGTCGATTACGTCTCAGTGGAAGAGGTCTATTGGAAAGTCTCCGGCGAGCCGATTGACCCACAGCAACTTCCTGAACGTGCCTTTGACACTCGTCCTGAGTACGAGAAAACGCTGGCGCTCATCGACCGTTATAACCAACAGCTCTATATCGATCCGCAAATGGATGCCGAGTTTGAAGAGATCGCCCGCTTGCGTGAGCAGCATAATCCGGGACGCTACGCCATGTGGCTGCCGTTTCTCCGGATGACCGATATGTGGCTGCGGCCTCGCACCGAGTTGCTGGACGTGGAAACCCGCTGGTGGGAGTTCTCCGAGCATGAGGGCGAAAGCTGGTTTGCGCTATTTTGGGCTGGGCTGAACCTGTTTTATATTCTCGCGGCATTTCGGGGATGGCTGGTCTCCCGGCTGGGCGTTGCCGGGGTGTTTGTGATCGGCTTTGTTCTGCTGCGATCTTTCTTCCTTAGCTCGCTGGAAAATCCGGAACCGCGTTATGTGCTGGAATGCTTTCCTGTAGCGCTGGCGCTGGCTGGCGCAGCGTTCGCGCAGGGCGATGATCTGGCGATTGATACTAAATAGCCGCTCGGCTCATTCACTTTCATACTTAATTAGGATCGTACGACCGTGAGCCTTAAAAAAGGCCAGCCGTTTTCGGCTGGCCTCAAAGGGTCTTACCGGATCACATCTATCTAGAAGGTGATGTGAGCGTTGAGAATCATAAAACGGTTCGTACCTGTGTTGGCCCATGTCTCGCCGAACGTACCTGGTGCAGCTCCGGCGGTATTAACACCATTGATGTTCCTGCTATTGACGTTGAGCCCTGGCACACCCAGGTACTGATAGTTCAGAGCGTTGAAAAGATCGGCGCGCAGCTGCAAGCTTAAGCGCTCGTTGAGCTTAAGGTTCTTAGATACGGCCAAGTCTAACTGGTTGCGAGGCATGGCGCGGGAGCCATTGCGACTCGCTGCGCAGGCAAACGGATTTCCACCGCACAGTGCGTTAATCGCAAACGTGTTGTTTACGACAAAGTGGACATCCGAAGGATTGATCAAGGGGCAAGCAGCCGTTCCCACCAGCGCGGTGCTCTGGCAGGTGCTGACGTTGATCAGCTGTGTTGCGTTGAGGTAACGCCCTGATGTGTCGAAAGGAGCGTTCGGATTGCTGACCAGCGGACGGCAAGAATCAAGAGTCGCGCCGATGAGGGCGTTATTGAAGCCGGCGTCGCAGTACGGGTCACCGTTGTTTGTATTCTGGGCGGGAGTGATCGGCGCACCGGACTGAAAGCGGTGTGTTCCGCTTACTTGCCATCCGCCAAAAGCACGGCCCAAGAAGCCTTGCTGGTTCTTCATCCACGGCAGCTCATAGATCCAGTATGTGGTAACCACATGCGGGAAAGATTGCGCCGCAACCCCGCGCTCCCCATTGTTGGGGTTAAAGGGATTCTGTGCGATCGGCGTGGTAACGCCGCCGGTGCTGGAGAAGATTTCGCTGACGTTATCCGTCGCCTTGCTCCAGGTATAGGCCACATCGGCAGTAAGACCATGGAAAGTGCGCATCTTGATCTCATTCTGCAGGCCGTTGTATTTGGACCACGCACCGTTGTTGCGGATGCGCAGGTTGGTAAAGTTGCAGTCAACGCGGCCCGCAGCATTAGGGTTGCCGACAGCAGTGGCCTGGGCTGGGGTACACGGAGTGACACCAGACGGGATCTGGCTGGGAGCCTGAACAGCTAGTCCCGCTGTGCATGTGCCGCCCGCGTTAAATGCACTACAAATAAGCGGGTTGCCGTTGATCGTTTGGAAGTTTCCAACTCCATGGTTGCCCACATAACGGGTCTCAAACGAAACCTTGGATGAAATCTGCCGTTCGATGCCCAACGACCATTGTTCAACATATGGATTGACGAAATTCGGGTCGACGCGCGTTTGGTTGCGTGCGCCCGGATTCTGGCCTGTCGGGATCAAAGGGAGGAAGGCGGTCTGAACGCCTTTTCCGGTCAGATCGGAAGGCAATCCAACGTTGGAAATGGTGCCGGCGTTGACCACTGGCGCTGATGTGGCAATATTCAGGAAAATATTGTAGTACGCGGGATCATAGGCTATGCGATAACCTCCGCGGATGACGGTTTGTTCATGTCCCGTCAGCTTTTGCAAGATGCGCGGTGTCCAGGCAAAGCCAAGGTTGGGGCCAAAGTTGTTGAGGTCTTCGGGAATTTTCGGTATCTCTGTGATGTTCGGGGACAAGCCTGCTTTCCAGAACCCAGCGGCTACATTCTGTACGCTGAGGTCGTGCAGCATGTTGATTGCCTGCTGGTCCCACTCCCAGCGCAGTCCAATATTCAACGTGAGGTTGGATTTTATGCGCCAATCGTCCTGGGCATAAAAAGCGGTATCGTTTTCGCGGAAATCAAAGTTAAACGGTCCATTGGTCAGAGACAGCGTGGAACTCGTGCCCTGGATTAATTTGCTCACCGCGCTTACGTATGTCGCTCCCGCACCTGTCGATGAAAATGTATAGCCACCATTGATGGCGGGAAGGAAGTGATTGGGTGAACTCTGGTGATCAAACTCGCCGCCGAATTTAAAGTTATGGTGGCCGACCACCGCGGTAAGGTTGCTCTGGTACTGGGTATTGTGTACCTGGCGGTCCTGAGGCAGGTTCGTCGCTAATCCGAAAGTCGTGAATGAGTTTACGGTGTCGCTAAACCCAATATTGGGCGGGCACGCGGTCACGTTGGCGATGCTACATTGCGGATAGGCCTCCCCGCCTGCAAATATAACCGCCGCTTTTGAATAGCCGACGCGGGTTTGCTGCACCAGGTGCGTAGACCAGTCGCGGGTGTAGTCAAAGCCATACTGTTCATCGTGGGCCGGGACCGCCACAAAAGCGCCACTTGAAATCGTTCCGGAACCGACGGCATTTATGTTGTCCTGGTAGACGTAGCGCATAAAGAAGCGGTCTTTGCTGCTGATCTGCCAGTCACCTCGACCTGTGATTTGCGTGTCGTCAAACGGAGTGGCTACCGTGCGGGTTACGAAGGCAAAGGGTACCGTTACACTCGTGCTCCCGTTGCTAACGGCCAGGTTCTGGATCGTGCCCGCCGGTGTTGGATTACCAACCTTGATACCGTACGGACCAAATTGCTGCAGCGCCGACACCCCGTTGTTTCCCGGGAATGCCGCCGCCAGTGCAGAGATTCCGGCCGGCGTTGGCGTAAGGCTTGACGATGTTGCCGACGACTTTGCCCGCTGGCGGTCATTCTGGTAGCTGGCGAAGAACCATACCTTGTCCTTAACGACCGGGCCACCAAAAGTGCCACCGAAGCGATTTTCCACGAAGCGCGGAATCACAGCTTCATTGCACTTCGTTGCAAACGGCGTCGTGCTTCCAGGAAATGCGTTCGAGGGGCAAAAGCCCAGCAGGGGATTCTTCTGGCCATTCTGATGTGAGAAGCTCCAGTTGCCCTCGTTGTACTCAAAGGCGCTGCCATGGAAAGCATTTGTGCCGGACTTGGTAACATAGTTCACGATCGTGCCGGTATTGCGTCCGTATTCGGCGCCGAAATTGTTGGACACAATCTGCACTTCGCCAAGCACGTCGGGATTGCTGATAAAGACACTGGGGCCAGCTACAGAATTGTCGTTGTTGGCCTGACCATCAATCTGAAAGTTGTTCGAGCGGCCGCGCAAACCATTGTTGGCAATGGCTGCACCATTGGTGTTGCTGAAGTTGGTGGCTCCGTTATTGGCAACGCCGGGCACGTAAAGGGCAAGGTTATCGAAGCCTGCTCCTGCGTTTGGCAGCTGCGAAACCGCCTGGGTGTCAAAAGTTCCACCAATTTGGGCAGACTCAGTTTCGATCAGAGGCGCAGAAGCCTCCACGGTTATCGACTCGGAGGATACGCCGACATTTAATACCTGGCCGCCCACATTGTGATTCTGGCCAGAGTTAACGTCAACATTGCTGACTTTACGGCTGCTGAATTGGGGCGCTTCAATCGTCAGCGTGTAGGTTCCTATCGGGAGGTTGGCAATCAGGAAATAACCTTCCCCGGTGCTTTTCGTTGTGAAGCTGCTGCCAGTTTCCCCCTGGACAGCCGTGACTTTAGCTCCAGGAACAACGGCCTTCTGTGGGTCATATACCGTGCCCGAAATTGATCCTGTTGTGATTCCCTGGGGCGAAGCGGCGGTGCTAAACATCAGCAGGAGCCCCAAGAACCCAGCCAGAACCGCTAGGTAGCGCAGTTTTGTATTCATTCTCTTCTCTCCATTTTGGTTGGTGAAGTTGGTGAAATGACAACAGGAAGGGCGTAGTACCCCTATACGTCTATCAGTGCCCCCACTGCTGTCTATGCCCTGTGCCTTGGCAATCAGAGTTCCACGTCGGAAACTGTAAAGAATGAATAAGTTACGTTAACTTGATTACGCTTAGATACTTAATTATGGATTTCTTTACGCCGCTTTGTCCCAAAATTGGGATAAATTGAACAAGCTCATGCAACTCTACTCTGCCTAATGGCATCACGCCGCCTTACAGAGATTTTTAAGGCGTAAACTCGATTGTTTTTCCCAAGCATGCCTCTATGCTTCAAAATGCATGCTCTCTCGGATGAAATCGGGTATTTGCGCAGCACTTTTATTAAGTCTGCCGCTCGCGCTGCGTTCATTCGCCGGTGACGCCGGAACAGATCGCGGCGATCTGCGTCCACCAGCCCCCATCAGGCAGCTTTCGCCGACCTATAAAATCCAGGCTGGCATTGACGGTGAGATTTATCCCGTTTTTGCCAACTACGCTTCTTTGCAGCGTCAGGGTGACCGGACCTTTGGCGTGGTTTCGGTGACACTTTCCAACACATCGGCGGAATCGATGTTCCGCCGCATCAGCGTCAGGATCCCAGGCTGGAGTGACGAAGAGATTCAGACGGTTGAGATTGCTCCCGGCGCAACGAAAACCATGGTCTTTGCGCCTGCGTTCCTGCCTCGCCTGTATCAAAATCACGAGATCACGGCTGCAACTGCCCAGGTCACGATTACCGATACGGCTTCCCATAGTTCGTATGAAACCACGGTGCCAGTGAGGCTCCGCTCGGCGGAAGATATGTTCTGGGGAAACGGCTTTAAGTACGCTTCTTTCATCGCTTCATGGGTTACACCGCATGACCGCATCGTTGAAAGCGCGCTTTCGCGCGCCAAAGGATATACTGCAGACCGTCGCTTGCCGGGATATGAAAGTTGGAAGACAGCCGCTCAGCAGGAGCAGGAAACCTATCGCGAGGCCCGTGCCATTTTCAATGCGTTGCAACGAATGGGGCTTTCGTATGTAAAGAGTTCCTCCACGCTGGGCGATCACAAAGGAATCAGCGAGCGGGTCCGCATGCCGCGGATCAGCCTCACCCAGAGCAGCGCCAACTGCATTGATGCCGCCGTGATGTATGCCTCACTTTTTGAGAATCTTGGAATGGATGCCAGCATCGTGATCGTTCCCGGTCATGCATATGCCGGTGTGCGGGTCGCCGAGGGCTCATCTAAGTTTCTTCTTATCGATGTTGCCCTCACAGGGCGAAGCACTTTTGAAGCTGCCGTTGCTTCAGCCCAAAGCGGCATGGCCAGTCATCCCCCTTCTACCATTACTCAAGTGATGGTGGAAAAAGCGCGCTCCTCCGGCATCTATCCCATGCCTTAAATAGCAGCAACCCGGTCTTGGATTTCATCATCCATTCCCTGCTATATGGCAATTCCCCGATCCGCAGAACCACTTGACATCCGCCCAGACAGGCTTAAAATACCCGCTATTCGAGAACAGGCATCGGTAGAAGTGCGCCTTGGTCCGAACATGAATTCAACCCAGAACCCATCTATCTCGAAACGGCCTCCCGAACCAATACCTATGGAGAAACCCTGCAAGCATCCCCGCGTGCGTGTAGTCGCGCGCGAAGAAGACGCTGAATTTGTAGAATGCCAGGAGTGTGGCGACGTTTTTGAATCGAGCGAATTCAAAGACATGGCCATTGAAGAGAACATCAGGCCGGAAGAAGCCTGAGTTTTTCCCGAGCGCTGGCGGCTCAATGACGGTCGTATTGGTACGGGCGATTTCCTGTCTTTTTCCAGCTGCGTCCTTATGCTGTTTTAGTGCATGTTTTTAGGAATTGAAAGACCATGAAAGTCATTCTTGTTGACTGCGTAGGTTTATGCTTGCACTCGTTATCGACGATTCAATGCTCATCCGGCACACAGTGTGCCGCTTTCTGGAAACCCGTGGCTTCAACGTAGAAACTGCCACAGATGGTATTGCCGCCCTGGACGCGTTAAAAACTATGCAACCGGATCTGATCATCACGGATCTGCAGATGCCTCAGCTTAGCGGCTATCAACTTATCGATACCCTCAAAACCGATGGAAAAACAGCCGCTATTCCTATTGTTGTTCTGGCGGCAAGACCTTCAACTGAAGTTCCGCTCGATACGCGCGTTCACACGATTATCTACAAAGACCTGAATGTTGAAGAACAGCTCGATCAGGCTCTGGAAAGCCTCTTCCCCGGGTTGCCGGCACTTACCTAACCGCGCCGCCTCGATCTCTGTATTACCGTAACGCCAGCGATGCCTCTGCGGAAAAATCTTCTCCGGCAAAATCATTTGCCTGCAACTTGGGAAACGCTGCCGCCGCGATCATGGCCGCGTTATCCGTCGAAAGTTTTCGGGATGGAAAATAAACTGCCAGCCCCGCCTCTGCCGCTGCCTTGGCGAATGTCTCCCTTAACTCTCGATTGGCAGCAACGCCGCCGGTAACAAACAATGTGCGCGCGTTGCGTTCTTCGGCTGCCTGCAAAGTCTTGCCCACAAGATCTTCCACCACAGCGCGCTGGAAAGATGCAACCAAGTCCAGAGTTTTCTTATCGCAGAGCGCAAGGACTTCTGCGGCGGTGGGCTTGCCGATCCCAGCCAGCGCCTGCTGGCGCGCCGTGATCGATTCGCGCATTCCTTCCAATTCCACGTAGCGCAGCACCGCGGTCTTGATCCCGCTGAATGAAAAATCGTACGGCGTCTGCTGTGCCTTGGGCGTTCCACGATTGCCATGCTTGATCTGCGACGGAACGAACTTGACCGCCTTGGGATTTCCATGGAGCGCCAATGCATCAATCACCGGCCCACCGGGATAGCCGAGTCCCAGCAGCTTGGCCACTTTGTCATAGGCTTCGCCGGCGGCATCATCACGCGTGCGCCCAATGTTTTTGTAGCTCCAGCCCTGCTCGCGCTGCTCCGCCAGAAATAAGTGCGTGTGCCCACCGGAAACCACCAGCGCCAGCAAAGGAAAATCAATCTGGAAATTTCCCTTCTGTTTTTCCTCCAGCAACACCGCGTGGATATGCCCTTCAAGATGGTTCACGGTAATCAGCGGCTTCTCCAGCGCAAACGCCAGCGCCTTGGCATAACTGATGCCGACAAGCAGCGCACCAGCCAACCCGGGCCCCTGTGTGACAGCGATTGCATCAATCGATTCATAACTCTTGCCCGCTTCTGCCAGCGCCTGCCGTACCACGGGAACAATGGCCCGCAAATGCTCACGCGAAGCCAACTCCGGCACCACTCCGCCGTAAGGTTGGTGCGTGGCAATCTGCGACGACACAACGTTCGAAAGCACATGCTCGCCGTTGCTTACGACAGCAGCAGCCGTCTCGTCGCACGAACTCTCAATCCCCAGAATGTAATTCTCAGTCATACATCTAATATTATTGGATTTGCCGGTGGAAGAGCGGCCCTTTAAGGCCGCGTAAAGTTCCGTCCAACAAAATCGGGGCTTTAGCCCCTGAGGCCAATTTGCACCTTTCGTCTGACAAAGCGATTGAAGCTATCCGCATCGCGCACACGCTGCGCCAAAGCGGATTCTCCGCCTATCTCGTCGGGGGCTGCGTCCGTGATCTGCTTCTTGATCGCGAACCCGCCGACTATGACGTTGCCACATCCGCCACGCCGAATGAAGTCATCCGTATCTTCCCACAGACCTTTGCCGTGGGAGCTCAGTTCGGCGTTGTGCTGGTGCCTGTGCGCCGCGATACTCCTGAGGGCCAGCCCAACAACTACGCTATTGAAGTCGCAACCTTCCGCAGTGACGGCGCTTACTCTGACGGCCGCCATCCTGACGAAGTTCAGTTCTCAAAAGACGCGCGCCTTGACGTGCAGCGCCGCGACTTCACCATCAACGGCCTTCTGCTCGATCCCGACACGCGCGAAGTCCTCGACTACGTGGGCGGACGCGAAGACCTGAAGCGGGGCATCATTCGCACCATCGGCCAGGCGCATCAGCGATTCGGGGAAGACAAGCTGCGCATGCTGCGCGCCGTGCGCTTTGCCGCCCGCTTCGGCTACTCAATTGAAGCCCAGACCTTCGCCGCTATCCGTGAACTTGCTCCGCAAAGCCATCAGGTCAGCCGTGAGCGCGTGCGTGACGAAATCCTGAAGATGCTTACTGAGGGCCACGCGCGCCGCGCCTTTGAACTGCTGGACCAGACCAATCTGCTGGAGCAGGTGCTGCCGGAAATCAAAAAGATGCAGGGCGTCGCCCAGCCGCCGCAATACCACCCGGAAGGCGACGTATGGACCCACACGCTCATGCTTCTGGAAGACCTGCCCGCCGGCTGTCCAAAAACTCTGGCCCTGGGTGCCTTGCTGCATGACGTTGGCAAGCCGCCAACGTTTCGCGTTGCGCCAGACCGCATCCGCTTTGACGGCCACGCTGAGATTGGCACAAAAATGGCCGCCGAAATCTGCCGCCGCTTCCGCCTCTCCAATGACGACACTGATCAGGTGCTCTCGCTCGTCGCCAACCACATGCGCTTTGGCGACATCATGCGCATGAAAGATTCCACGCTCAAGCGCTTCTTCCGCCTGCCGCGCTTTGAGCAGCATCTGGAACTGCATCGCCTGGATTGCCAGAGCAGCCACCGCGATCTCAGCCTCTATGACTTCGCGAAGGAGAAGTTCCATACGCTGCCCGCCGAACAGATCCGACCACAGCCTCTCATCACCGGCGCCGACCTGATCGCCGCCGGCTACAAACCCGGTCCACAGTTCAAGGAACTGCTCACGGCCGTGGAAGACGCGCAACTGGAGGGATCAATCAGAACCAAGGAAGAAGCGATGGAGTTGGTGCGGGAAAGAGTTCGGGAACTTTCTTAACCGAGGCTGGGTTCTTGTAAGCTCTTGCGCCTTTTTTGCCAGCTCATTGGAGATCGGACGATCCTGTGCCGCTGCCCGGAGGCTTGTCGATGAGCCATTGAACACCGGATGTCATGCTAGTGATACATTTGGCAGTAACCCGTTGACCGTTGCGGCTCATGTAAGTCACATCATAGGCCCTCGCAGACCGGCCACTCCCCGCAAACCAATCACTCAGGATTTCGATGACCTTGCCTCCATGGCTGTCAATGTTTTCGCGGATGCGTTGACGATCCATCTTCGGTATCGCGACAAAAACAAAGAGAATGATCACTACAGCCCAAAACCCAAAGAAGATGGGGCCGATATAGCTCGTTCCATCACCCTCTAATAGTAAAATCACTTCCCCTTCTCCCGATAATTGAAATACCCCCACACCTGCTCGCTCATGCGTCCAATCGCGTCTTCCAGTTCCTGATAGTAGCCGCGATGGTGCGCCGAGAAAAACACCACCACCACGCGCCCTGCAGGAGTTTCAATCAAACCCACATCGTTTGCGATATATGGCGGAAAGTCGCCGGTCTTGTGCGGCGTTTCGACGTCGTCCAGCATGAAGCGCGGAATGCGCGTGCGCATCTGCTGCTGGCCCATGATGCGCAGCATTTCCTTGCAGGATTTTTCACTCGCGGCTTTGTTGGTCGCCATCATCTCCAGCAGTCGTCCCATATCGCGCGCGCTGGCAAGTCCAAAAGGGTGCTTGCCTTCAAAGTGGAACCGTTCAACCTCTGCGTCGGTCAGCTTTTCAGGAAAGCCTTTGGTGAACAGCTCTTCCGGTGAGAGCTTCGAATATGAGGGATCACCGGCTTCGGCCAGTGCTCGAAACCAGTCAAAGCTTGTTCCGGTGGCCGTGATCGAGTTCAATCCAAGTTCGCGCATGGTCTGGGTGACGTGCGCCGGGCCGCCTACGCGGGCAAAAGCCATGTCCGTGGCGGAATTATCGCTCTGGATAATCATCAGCTCCAGCGCATCGCGAAAGCTCAGGTTCAGGCCGGAGTCCAACGTTCGCAGCACGCCGGTTCCAAAGCGCTTGTCCGCGGTCTTCATGGCGAATCGATCAGCGGTGTTGATCTTGCCCGCATCCACTTGCCGATACACATCCACCAGCAGCGGAATCTTAATGGCCGACATGGTGTCCATGGATGTATCGGCATTGATGGCGATCTCTTCGCCCGTGTCGAGCGACTTGATGTAAATGCCCCAGTCCGCGCTCACGCCCGCCGAGATCTGCTCCAGCTTTTGCTTGAGCAGGTCGATCGGTTTGGGTGCAGGTGCGGTTTGGGCGAACGAGGGCAGGGCAAGCAAGAGTACAGCGAGCGCTTTAATGGGTTTCATTGTTTGATGGAATGAAGCACAGGCATTCTAACGCAGGAGTTTTGTTGCCGTTCAACTTCCTTTGCCGGTTGCTTGATTACGGACGAATAAGCCGCAGTTTAGTGGTCTCCGCATCAAAGTAATAGTGATCATAAGCGTGGGCTACAGTTCTTTGTTCTGTTGGGTCGGGAGGAGGGTCGTGATAGAACTTGAGGGTGCCAGTCGCCTCGACGAGTTTGCCTTCCATTTCCGAGTATGGCGTTCCCCATTCAAACGTCGATGACAGGTTAACGAGATAGACCTCCTGATTGCCGACGAAGACATACGGGCCGATCTTACCGTCCAGCGAAAACTTCCCTCGAATGGTGATCTGCTTTCCGATAAGCGTGAGCAATGCCTGGTCGGAGTCTGGAATCGAATCTTCTATCGTCGAGCGCGGATGCTCACAGCCTGCCGCTAGAAGAACAATGGTGATCGACAGGAAAGCAGCTGTGCGAAGACCTTTGGAGAGATACCCTGTCACGGATTCTCCTCCAGAAATCGAGCTTGTGAGTGGCGTCCGCTTCACGGCTCCAGATTAGCAACTGCCAACACATGAGCAAAGTTACGAACGTCGGTCGACTTACAAACCAGACCACCATTGTAATCGGCGTTTACAAGGACGGACCCGCAACGTCGAGACTCACTATCGACAAGATGGTTCGAGCTAAAATCCTTGTCCCCGGATCAAACTCACCGCATCGGGCACGCCGCCGCTGCCGCCGCGTGGCCCGCCGCCTTTTTCTTCCACTTTATCGCCTTCGCCCGGAGCCAGAAACAGGTTATCTTCAAGTCCATGCTGGCGCGTATAGAGATCGTAATAGCGACCGTGTAGCGCCAACAGCTCAGCATGTTTGCCGCGCTCCACGATCTTGCCGGATTCGATTACCAGGATCTGGTCGGCCTGCCGGATCGTTGAAAGCCGGTGAGCGATCACAAACGTCGTGCGGCCCTGCATCAGGTATTTCAAGCCCTGCTGAATGTAAGCCTCTGACTCGGAATCAAGACTCGACGTGGCTTCGTCCAAAATCAGAATTCTAGGATCAGCCAGCACGGCGCGTGCAATGGAAACGCGCTGCCGCTGTCCGCCGGAAAGTTTTACCCCGCGTTCGCCGATGATCGTGTCGTATTTGTCGGCAAAGCGTTCGGTGAACTCGTCCACGTGGGCAATCCTGCAGGCGCCAAGAATTTCTTCCTCAGTTGCCCCTGGATGAGAAAAAGCAATGTTCTCTTTGATCGATCCATCAAATAAGAACGAGTCCTGCAATACCACTCCGAGCGCGCTACGGTAAGAATCCAGCCGGACACGGCTCAAGTCCTGGCCATCAATCGTCACGCGCCCGGAAGTTGGTTTATAAAAAGCAGCGGCCAAGCCGATGATTGTCGATTTTCCCGAGCCTGACGAGCCCACCAGCGCAGTCACCGTTCCCGGCCTTGCGTCAAAGCTCACGTCATCCAGTACGGGCTTGCCGGGCTCATAAGAAAAGTCCACGTTTTCAAACGTGATCGCGCCGTCGATATGGCCAAGCACAATCGTCCGATCGGGGTCCTGATCTTCCCTGCTCTCCGCCAGCACTTCACGCGTGCGGTCAAGGCCGGCCAGCGCTTCAGTGATCTGGGTGCCGATGCTGGCCATCTGCGCGACCGGGGCAATCAAAAATCCCATAAACATCGTGTAACTGAAAAGCTGGCCCGTCGTCATGTGTCCGGCAAGAATCTGGCGCGCGCCTATAAACATGATGATCGCACTCACCACACCCAGAACCACCGTGGAAGTCAGCCCAATGAGCGAGGTTATGGTCAGCGACTTCAAAACATTATCCAGTAGACGCTGCACGCCGCGGCTGAAGACATTCGATTCGCGGTCTTCAGCGTGATAGCCCTTCACCACGCGCACGCCGCCCAGCGATTCGGTAAGCCTGCCTGTGACCTCGGCATTGATCTTCGCCCGTTCCCGGAATATTGGACGAATGACTTTGAATGCCCGGCTGAGCGCCACCATAAGCACCACCAGGAAGCCAATCGCGATCCCAGTCATCTGGGCGTTGTATTTCAGCAGGAAAACCAGCGATAACACGGCGGTAAGAACGCCGCCGCAGAACTCGACCAGTCCGGTGCCGATCAGGTTGCGTATGCCTTCCACGTCGCTCATGATGCGCGATACCAGCGCGCCTGTCTTATTTGCGTCGTAATAATTCAGAGTGAGCAAGCCCACGTGCGTCTGCACCCGCTTCCGGAGTTCAGAAATCAAACGCTGTCCTTCTTTGGAAAGAAACTGTGTGAGCGCAAATGATGTCAGTCCCTGAATCAGCGTCGCGCCCAATACTCCCAAAACCAGCGGCAGCAGCAGGTCCGCGCGATGCTTGCCGATTACGTCATCCAAGAGATATTTTGGCGCAGCTGGCAACGCCAGACCGCAAAGCCTGCCGATCAGCAGGAGTAGAAAGCTGAAAGCCAATAATCCACGTCGCGGACGGAGCAACTCCGAGATCATTGGCCACACGGATTTCAGCTGCGTCGCGGCAGATTTCTTCTTGGGCTCCACTGCCTTTGCATCAACCGGCTTGGGACCACCTAGCTTGGGATCAACTACCTTTGTATCAACTTTTTTCGACTGAACTTCAGCGGACAAGGGCTACTCCGATCATGATGGTGCTCTCTACTAGATTACAGGCTTCTACAGGGAGTTTCTGAATATTGTTGCTGCCTGACCAAATGGCTAGTCCCAAATCCGTATTGACTATCCCGGAACTCCGTAGCAGCATGGTGCACGAAAAAGATGAGGGCGCGTAAATCTCACGGGTGTGCGCCACAAGGAGGCATTTATGGGAAAGAAACTGCTGGCGGGTGTGCTGGGAGGGCTGGCTTTCTTCTTCTGGTCATACGTGGCGCATGACATTCTGCCGCTGGGCAAAGCCGGCATCAAAGAGATTCCCAACGAACAAACAGTCCTGAGTTCGATGAAGGCCAATATGCCTGAGAGCGGACTCTATCTCCTCCCTGGCCTTGGGCTTCCGGAGAATGCAACGCGTACGGAACAGGCTGCCGCTATGGAAGCGCGCATGCACAAGGTTGAAACCGGGCCTTCGGGTTTTCTGGCGTATCACCCGTCACTCCAGTTCTCTTTTGGGAAGGCGCTGGGCGTTGAGCTTGGAACCAACATTCTTCAGGTTCTGCTGGCGGTGATCCTGCTGGGACAGACGAGCCTTTTCAGCTTCGCCGCGCGTTGGCGATTCGTGACTCTGGCCGGCATTCTCGCCGCCATCAGCACCAACATTTCTTATTGGAACTGGTACGGCTTTCCCGGCAATTACACGCTGGCTTATGTCTGCACGGTCGCCATGGGGTTTGTATTTGCCGGCCTTATAGCCGCGGCAATCGTAAAGCCCGGAGCAGCCGCATCCACAACCGCGAAGGCAGCCAGAGCGTAAAATTCAGGCAAAGAGACAGCCCTCATGCCAATGCAATATGAATACACGGCAATTCCGGAATCGCAGATTCCGCGCGCGGCAGACCCCGTATTCCAGCATCTGCTCGATACGTACGCGAGCGAGACAAACAAAGTGGTGAGCTTGTGGCGCCAGTTTGGCCCGGAAGATATGGGTTTTAAGTCGGCGGAAAAATCGTCCACCGTGCTCGAGATCATGAAGCACCAGCTGCTTTCCGAGCGGCGATTCTTTGCTGAATTTATTGGTCTTGGCGGCGAACCGGAAGCCGCCGCGCTGTTGCCGCAAGATCTCACACCGGAAGGTTTTTGGCGGCGCAATCAGGAGCTATGCGCGCCACGGCTGGCGCGGATGGCGGACCGCGATCAGAAATGGTGGCTGGAAGTAGTGCCGTTCTTTGACGTGCAGCGCGAGCGCATCTGGGTTTTCTGGCGGCGTGTTTTGCATACCACCCATCACCGCACTCAGCTTAGCGTTTATCTGCGGCTTTTGGGAAAGTCTGTACCTTCAAGTTATGGACCAACGGCTGATGTTACATGGAAAGGAGCGGATCCCACGCGAAGCGTCGATGCGGCAGGAAGAAAATAGGGTTTAACAGGGATTCCCTTGGCTTGTGTTCCCAGAAATCTGCTTGTCCGATCAGCGTAATCAGTGGTAAGACTCTTCATTTCCTTCGGTACCGATTGAACTGATGATCGCCAACCCGGCGGCAGCTCATCCATCGCCACCAAGGAGCGGTTTCCTTGGTAAAGCCCGGAAACATAAAAGTGGTGGGCCGCACATTGAGTTGAGTCCCCGTTCCCGCCGGTGTAATGTCCTGTTCCGGGGGCACAAGCAGGCCGATCTCGACGGGTGAAACCGTTACAAACTTCTCGTCAATCAGTTCTGCTCGAGCCATGCTTCCATACAGCGTTGGGCCGCCTTCGCAAAGCAGATGCTCAATACCCATCTCACTCCGCAGCGTGCGCATTGCCGCAGGCAGGTCAATCGTCTTGTCCTGGCCGGCGATAATCAGGCGCTCCTGGCCAATCCGCCCTTGCAGACGCAATGCTCCCGTCCGCGTGGTAAGAATCAGCGCATCCATCTGGTCGCCATCAAAAACACGATAAGCTCGCGGATCAATGCTGCCCGAGGCTGTAACAAAAATCACCTTCTCACGCTTGCGGCCAAGCTTGGTGCGCAGGTTGCGCAGCGGTTCCTCATCGATCCGATAGACAGGCCCTCGGCCTTCGTTGAGCTTGGGTGCGTTCAGCGTTTCTTCCACCAGCGTGTGAATGCCCGTGATGATGGCGTCAGCGTGAGCGCGCAACAGGTCCATCAGCCAGCGATCTTCCGCCGATTGCGAAATATCCGAGCCGGCAGCATGCGGACCTTTAAAGGAAGCTACGCCATCGATCGACTGAACAAAATTGGCATAACTCCAGGGGCGCTCGCTGTGCGCCGGAGGAAATCCCAATGTGCCATAGGGAGCAAAGCCGGGATGTTCGATGCGGGAAGGTTCAGCGTCGTCAAATAAGATCTGAAAGTTGCGCACATGGAAATGCTAGCCGCAATGCCGCCCATCGCGCTACTGCACGGCGAGGAATAAAATTTCCGCTAATTGTCTTTTTGGGAGAACGTATGCAAATGCGCCAAAAACGCCTGTTGAACGCGGCTTAGGTAGCGTCCTTTGAGCGTGACCACGCCAATTGTGCGTGAAGCGCGCTCATCGGACATGGGGACAAAAGCGCAATCGGGCCGCTGCTCCACCGCCATTTCCGGAACAATAGAAATTCCGAGTCCGGCGCCGACCATTGCCAAAATGCTGCTGAACTGCCCGCTTTCAAACACCACTTTCGGGACCACGCGCGCCCGTTTGCAGACTTCAATGGCGGTATCGCGAAAGCAGTGGTCTTCACGCAATAGAAGAAAAGGCTGATCGCGCAATTCCTTGATCGTGACTTTGCGCTTTTTTGCCAGCCGATGCGCGCGCGGCAGGATGGCAAATAATCGTTCGGTTCGCAGGTTAAAAGTTTCCACGTCATGGCCGCGAAGCGGCATTGCCAGTATTGCCAGGTCAATCTGCCCCGCACGGAGCCGGTCCATCAGCCGGGCCGTAACGTCTTCCGCTACGGTGATGGAGGCCTGCGGATATTTCCGCGAAAACAATGCCAGCGGCAAAGGCAGAAAATACGGCGCAATGGTGGGGATCACGCCAATGCTCACCGGTCCGGCAACGGCCGATTGTCTCTCCGCGACTTCATCCTTGGCGGCCTTTAGCTCTCCCAAAATGGCACGGGCGCGGGGAAGAAACACCTGTCCGAAGCCTGTAAGCCGGACGGTGCGTCCCAGGCGATCAAACAGGCGAACACCGAGTTCTTCTTCCAGCTTCATGATCTGCTGGGACAATGAAGGCTGTGCGACTTGTTCTCGTTCGGCTGCGCGCGTGAAACTCCCGGTTTCCGAAACCGCGCAGAAATATCGAAGCTGGTGGACTTCCATAGTCAGTGCCTATTAAACACAGTCCAATTATATATTGGACTTATGGCAAATTCAGCACTATTTTAGGCAGCATCAGTGGCACGCCCGGTCGGGCTTGGCCGGGACGCCGTATGCCAATGGCGCAAAAGATATAGGGGCCACGGCTCAATCATGTCAATCATTAACGTTCAGGAATCGTTTCTTAACGTAGCCCTTGCGGGCGGGAAGCACATCACCGTCCATCTGCTGAATGGAGCTCAGGTCTCAGGAAGCGTGCGCTCGTTTGATAAGTATTCCATCGTGCTTGAGACAAATACGCAGGAACAACTCATCTTTAAACATTCTGTTTCCGCGCTGCTGGTGTGCTGCAAAAACAAGCACTGCACTGAAACCTGCCAGATAGGGGCCGGCTTCCGCAAAAAAGCCGACTAAGGTTTCTCATGCTGCCGAGACGTATCGACATCCACTGTCAGTGAAGAATCAAATTGGTTGCGATTGATTATTTACCCGGGTGCGACGCCGCGGCATGGGTAGTGCCTAATTCCACATTGAGCCAGCGGTCCACCAGTTTCTGCAGGCATGCCTGGCCGCAAAGATGTTTTGCTGTGGAGTCATGCGCCAGCATGTTTTCCCAGGGATAAATCTTGAGCATCTGGCGTTCCGGCGCCTCGGTATGAGGGCTAAAGGGCTCGCTCCAGGCGAGCCACCAGTGGTCTACCGTACTCTTCTGCTTGCCACAGATATCGCAATTAAAAGTCTCGGTCCAGGTCAACGGAGGCACCCCATCCTTAGGTGGGACTTTCTTCATGAAGGTAGCCTACATCAGCTGAGGTGCGCAACCAGCCATTTTTTGCCATAAGCAGCCCGAATTTTCCATATTTCATAGGTGGACAGGCGTAAGTCTCTCTTTTGCACAGTCATCCACAGGAGTTCCACAAACATTTTTCGATTCGTTCATCTTCCAGCAACAATCGTGGGCTAGGATTAAGCGGCAAATACGCGGTAAAACCAATTTCTAGGTTGCATTTACACCATTGACGACTATTATGGGTGCCCTAGATTTCCCGGGGTCCCGCCACGCTGAAAGCTTTCACAGGAGAGAGAGAATGATGTCACGCTTTTGGAGTTCAATTCAACGGCTGCTCGCAGTAGCGCTGTTCGCCGCAACCTGCGGCGCGCTGCTCTACGCACAGTCCACCACTGATGGCGCCATTGGTGGAACGGTTTACGACAGTAATGGCGCTGTGGTCGCAAACGCAACCGTCACGGTTCACAACAACGGAACAAACGCGGAGCAAAAAGTCACCGCTGACGCATCCGGATATTACCGCATTTCCAAGCTTTCATCGGGCTCGTACACGGTGAGTGTCAACGAAAAAGGTTTCGCGGCTTACAAAGCCGAGCAGGTGATTGTGCAAGTGGGCAGCGTCACAGAGATTTCTCCTCGCTTAAAAGTGGGCGGCGCCTCTGAGACGGTGGAAGTGACTGCCGAAGCGCCGCAGATCAATTACACTTCGGCCGACTTTGCTCCCACTCTGAATCAAACTGCTATCTCCAACCTGCCGATCAATGGCGGACGCTGGTCCAGTTTTGCCATCCTCACCCCCGGCGTGGTGAGCGACTCAAGCGGCTTTGGCCTTTTGAGCTTCCGTGGCATGAGCACACTGCTCAACAACAATACAGTTGATGGTGCCGATAACAATCAGGCGTTCTTTTCTGAAGAGCGCGGCCGCACTCGCGTTGGTTATTCCACCCCCAAGGCTGCCGTGGAAGAATTCCAGGTCAACACCTCAAACTACTCTGCTGAATACGGACGATCTGCCGGCGGCGTGGTGAATACCGTGACCAAGAGCGGCACCAACAGCCTGCATGGCGAGCTTTATTATTACGATCGTGACAACAATTATGGCGCGGCCAATGCATTCACTACTTTGACCTCGCAGACCAGCCCCGGCGTGTTCACCACCAACCCGTATAAGCCAACCGATAAGAGAGACATGTGGGGCCTAGGCGTTGGCGGAGCGCTCGTAAAAGACAAGCTGTTCTGGTTCTTCGCTTATGACGGTTTCCATCGCAATTTCCCAGGAACAGCAACTGCCAGCAGCCCAAAGACGTTCTTTGGTCCTGCGCTCTCAGCGGACATCACTACGCTGTCCAAGCGTTTAGGCGTAACGACCGCCCAGGCACAGCAGATCTACAACAATGATCTGACAGGGCTGGCCAGCATGACCGGATCTGTCCCGCGCAAGGGCGATCAGGACATTGTTTTGCCGAAATTGGATTGGCAGGTTAACCAGAAGAACCATGCGTCATTCACTTTCAATCGGATGCGTTGGGCTTCACCTGCTGGAATCCAGACCCAAGCCACCAACACCTTTGGCGCTGCCAGCTTTGGCAATGACTATGTAAAGGACACGTGGGGCGTAGGCAAGCTGGATACTGCTTTCAACTCGAATATTACGAATGAAGTGCGGTACCAGTACGGACGCGATTTCGAGTTTGAGAACACTCAAACGCCAACGCCATTTGAGCAGAACACATTGCTCCACACACCTACCTTTACAAATCCACTCGGTTTGCCTCCGCAGGTCACCATCACTAATGGATTTACCTTTGGTACGCCAACGTTCCTGATCCGTCCCAGCTTCCCGGATGAGTCGCGCTGGCAGGTTGCCGACACAGTGAACTGGAACCATGGCAAGCACAGCATCAAGTTCGGCGTGGATTTCAGCCATGTGTATGACAACTCGCAAAACCTTGCGACGCAATTTGGCAGTTTTAGCTACGTCAACACCACTGTGAGTGGAGTGAACGTCAGCGCTTTGGCAAACTACATGTCAGACCTCAACAAGCCGAACTCCTGCACGGCAGGAACGCCGGCACATGCGGCGCCCTGCTATTCAAACTTTTCGCAGGCATTCGGTCCTCTCGGCTTTGAGTTCGCTACCAAAGACGTAGCGTTCTTTATTCAGGATGACTGGAAAGTCGTTCCCCGGTTGAGTCTCTCGCTTGGTCTGCGTTATGAGCGCGAGATGCTCCCAGATCCTTTCAGCAACCTGATCAATCCCGCTGTCCCTCAAACCGGACACATGCCCACCGACAACAACAACCTTGGTCCACGCGTAGGCTTTGCCTTTGACGTGTTCGGCAATGGCAAGACCGTGTTGCGCGGCGGTTACGGCGTCTTCTATGCTCGAGTGATCAACTCCACTATCTTCAGCGCTCTTACTGGAACCGCCATGCCCGGAGCCCAGACCAGCGTTTCCTTCACTCCGGCGACCGCAGGAGCGCCGGCGTTCCCGGTTGTCTTCCCTGCTTCTGCGCCGCCTCCAGGAAAGAGCGTGACGTACTTCGATCCGAACTTCCAGCTGCCGCAAATCCGCCAGGCCGACTTGACGGTGGAACGCGATCTGGGCTGGGGAACGATGTTCTCCGTCAGCTACCTGGGCAGCTTTGGCCGTCAACTGCCGGACTTTGTTGACACCAACCTGAACCTCTCAACCAAAAACATCAACTACACAGTGCTTCCCGGCGGTCCACTCGCCGCTGGTACTGTGGTGAGCGTTCCATTGTTCTCAGGACCGCGGAAGAATACCGCTTTTGGCGCCGTGACCGATGTCTTCAGCGGCGTGACCAGCAACTACCAGGCATTGTCGATTCAGGCCAACCACCGCATGAGCCACCATGTGCAGTTCGGCATGAATTACACCTGGTCGCACGCACTGGATGACGGCGTAAACGGCCAAACCTTCACAGCCACCAACTCCCTGTTCAATCCTTTCAATGCGAGAGCGGACTATGGAAACTCCATCTATAACGTGCCGCAACGCTTCGTTTTGAATGCTGTGATGACTTCGCCCTGGCGCTTCAATGGCTGGGAGAAGTGGTTGACCAACGATTGGGAGATCGCTCCGGTTTATCAAATTCAGTCTGGTCTGCCGGTCACGGTGGGAGTAACTGGAAATGCTCCCGGCGCGACAGTGAGCGGCATTACCGGTTCTGGAGGCGCCAACCGCATCCCGAGCCGCAACACTGTCGACATGCCCGGAACCTGGATTACCGATCTGCGTGTTTCCAAGAGCTTTGCGGTCACAGAGCGCTACAAGGTGGAACTGCTCACTGACTTCTTCAACTTGGCCAACAAGCAGAACATCACTGGCATCAACACCACCGGTTACAGCATCGGCGGCACGGCTACAGCCCCGACTCTGGTCCCGGTTACGACGTTCGGCACGCCGTTTTCCTCCAACAGTAACTTCATCTATTCACCACGGCAGATTCAGTTGGGAGCTCGCTTCCACTTCTGATTGCCGTTGCGGAATGTATTTCCATGGCGCGGCAGCTTCGGCTGCCGCGTTTTTTATCTACAGTTATCACGGTTAAACGGGCATAACTTTGATCGCTTGAGGCTTTGTGAAAAAACTTATTGCTGTCGTTTTGATAGCTCTCATTCCCTACCAACTTTTTGCCTGGGGACCCAAAGGCCACGCTATCGTTGCAGATATCGCTGCATCCCGTCTCACGCCTGCCACCAAGCAGAACCTGCAGCTTCTTCTAGGCAATGACTCGCTGGCCTCCATCGCGAGCTGGGCTGATTCTGTCAGAAAAGAACGTGACGAAAGCTATGACTGGCACTTTGTCGATATCCCGAAAGACGCTTCGGCCTTTTCAGAAGAGCGCGACTGCTTTCGCCCGCAGGATAAACATAAGGACGCTCTGACCGACCACCACAACTGCGTGGTTGACCGAATCGAAATGTTTCAAAAAGTTTTGGGAGACGAAAAGGCTTCCCGCGCCGACAGGCTTGAGGCCCTTAAATGGATTGTCCACTTTGTGGGCGACCTTCATCAGCCGTTACATGCGATTGGTGAGGCCCACGGCGGCAATGACATCAAGCTCGCGGTCTTCGGTTCGGCCAAGTGTGGCGACTACGACTGCAACCTGCATTGGGCCTGGGACACTCTGTTGCTCGAACATACGGGCTATTCAGAAGAAGAGTATGTTGGCCGGCTGAACATTTTGATTGCACAGAAGCATCTGAAGAATCAGGCAGCAGGAACGCCGATGGACTGGGCCAATGAATCGCATCTTCAGGCCAGACATATCATGGAAGTGAAGCCGGCCACTATCGATGAAGATTATTATCAAGCCAATATTGAACTGGTAAACCAGAAACTGGCGCTGGCCGGACTTCGATTGGCGACGTTGCTCAATGCCACGCTGGGCAAAGCGCCTTTGTCGAGCTCAAACGGGACACATTCAAAGTTCTGAGGAAGCCCAATTGTTGAACATCAAAGTACGATTTAGCCGTCTTGCGAGGGTTGTTGTGGGCGGAATGGCCTTAACGTTTCTTCTATGTTCTCCAGCAGCCCTGGGACAAGGAAAGAGCGGAGCGGCACACGCACAGAAACTGCCCACCGGCATGAGCATTACTCCTGAAGCTGCTCGCGGGTCGAAGCTGCAATACCTCAATCCTGATCTGCCCGGAATGCCGGAGTATCTCGCCGATCATCCTATCGCCACAGCTCTTAGTCCCAATGGCAACACGCTGCTGGTGCTGACCAGTGGATACAACCGCATCTCTGATATCAAGGCCAAGTCAGTGCCGGAATTATCCAACGAATATGTTTTCGTTTATGACGTACGGCAAAATCCGCCGGCCAAGCTACAGGTGTTGCAAATAGCCAATTCCTATATGGGTATCGCATGGGCCCCAGACGGCGGAAAATTCTTTGTCTCCGGCGGGATGGACGACAACGTGCACATTTTCGATTGGAACGGCGATCACTGGTTAGAATCGCTACCTCCCATTCCCCTGGAACACAAGTCCGGGCTCGGGATAAATGATGAAGAAGGAACCAGCGAAAGTAAGAACAAGTCGGTCGCAGCCGGCTTGGCCGTGAGCGCGGACGGCAAGCGGCTGATAGTGGCAAACAACGCGAATGACTCCGTCTCACTCATCGACCTCACGCAGCGCAAGGTGATTGGCGAAGTGGATTTGCGTCCGGGAAAAGGAGAGCCTGGCGGCGCATATCCTTACGGCGTGGCATTCAAGGGCAATGACCGGGCATTTGTTTCTTGCCAGCGGGATCGTGAAATCGTGGTGCTGAATCTGAATGGGACGCCTGGCATTATTGGCAGGATCAAGACGCGCGGCCAACCCGGAAAAATGATCCTGAATTCGGCCCAGAATATTCTTTTCGCGGTTGCGGACAACAGTGATTCGGCCGTGATTGTCGATACGGTGAAAAACCGCATTTTGACGGAGATTAAGACCACGGCTCCGGCGGCCATGCTGGCCCGGCAACCGAATTTCAAGGGCGCAAACCCTACAGGGCTGGCCTTGTCGCCTGATGAACGGACTCTTTACGTTACGAATGGCGGAACAAATTCAATCGCGGTAATCCACCTCGATCATGAATCGGATGAAGGGCACGTCGTTGGGCTAATTCCCACTGCGTGGTATCCGAATGCGATCAGCGTCAGCCATGATGGCCGATCATTGTATGTAGTTAATGCAAAATCGAATGCGGGTCCCAATCCTGGTGGTTGCCGCAACAATTTTGCCAGATCAGGAGATCGCCCATGCGCTCTGGCCCAGCAATATGTGTGGCAACTTGAAAAGGGAGCTCTAACGGTAATTCCAACGCCGGGACCTGAGGAATTAAAATCCCTGACTTTGCTGGTGGGCAACAACAATCATTTTTCCATGGCTTCACAGCGGCCGGTCGACAACGGCATATTCACTTTCCTGCACAGCCGGATTCACCACGTTATTTACATCGTGAAAGAAAATCGCACCTATGACCAAGTCTTAGGAGACCTGGAAAAGGGCAATGGCGATCCTAGACTAAATCTTTTCCCTGACGCGCTCGCTCCTAATCACCATGAAATTGCGCGAAGATTTGTCACGCTGGATAATTTTTATGACAGCGGCGAGGTAAGCGGCAATGGCTGGAACTGGAGCACAGCCGCCCGTGCAACGGACTTCGTGGAGCGCACCATCCCTATGAACTACGCCGACAGAGGCCTGGGTTATGACGTTGAAGGCGTGAATCGTGGCATCAATGTGGGCGCTACCAGGCCGGAGGACCGTATTCACGGCAAACTGGAAAATCCTGACGACCAGCTTCCCGGAAATGGCGATGTCGGCGCGCCGGATGGCCCTGAAGAAGATGAGACGGGCGCGGGCTTCTTGTGGGATTCAGCCCTGCGGGCGCATCTCACTGTCCGCAACTATGGCTTCTTTTCCAATCTGGCCCACTATTCAAGCACGACGTTGGGCGGGCCAGCAGTGCCATTGCTCCACGACCCGGCGGCCGCAGGTGTACGCGTTGCGTTTCCCACAAATCCACGGCTGCAGGATATTACCGATCCTTACTTCCGCAGCTTTGATATGCGTTTTGCCGATTACTGGCGCTTCAAGGAGTGGGAACGGGAGTTCGACGAATATGTAAAGCGCGATAATCTACCCAATCTCGAACTATTGCGCATTTGCCACGATCATTTCGGCAATTTTTCTGAAGCTCAGGACGGCGTGAATACCGTGGAAACCATGATGGCGGATAACGACTACGCGCTTGGCCTGGTCCTGGAAAAAATAGCCCACAGCAAATATGGCAAAGATACTCTGATTTTCGTGATTGAAGACGACGCTCAGAATGGCGCTGATCATGTAGATGCCCATCGCAGTATTGCCCTGGTTGCAGGCCCCTATGTGAAACACGGAGCGGTTGTCTCACAATATTTCACCACCGTTTCAATGTTGAGGACAATTGAAGACGTTCTGGGAATCAAACCGCTTGGCCTGAATGATGCATTTCAGCTTCCCATGGCAGCGGTGTTCTCTGCCCGGGAAGCCGCATGGACTTACACGGCGCGCATACCCGCGATCCTGCACACAACTCAGCTTCCTCTGCCCGCCCCAAATTCAACCGCACAAGTTCAGTCTTCAATTCCAGCCCACGAGGCCACTTACTGGGCAGAAAAAACCAAGGGCTTTGATTTCAGCACTGAAGACAAACTGGATTCTGACAGCTTCAACCTGGTGCTGTGGAATGGACTCAAAGGAGAGGGCACGCCCTATCCTTCAGGACGCGATGGCCGCAACTTAAGCAAACACCGCCGGTCGCTGCTGCGCGACCTTAGGAAAAGCAAGAACTGATAAGCATCGTACGCGGCGAATACGTTATCATTATCCAAACGACAAGCGGCAATTGTAATCACCGCGACGACGGTTGCGCGGTCCTGGGTCCCAGCGTGCGACTCGCTATCAGAACACAGCGCAGCTTTCCGCTCAAGGGTCCGTGCCGGGCCAAAGTACGGCGCGATCATAATAAGGATTGTTACGTCTTTCTATGAATAGCTCGATGCCTCCGCAGCATGATTTAAGTTCGTTGCGCATTGATGACCGTTCCCGCCCTGTCTCCAGGACAGGCAAGCGGCTGGGACTGTTCGCGGCAGCTGTGGGTGCTATCTTTTTGTTGGGCAGCCTGCTGCTGGCTTTTCAATCGCAAAAGCCTCTGGTTGAAGTAGCTACAGCACGGCCCGCAAGCGGAGCCAAAGCTGAGGCGCTACTCAATGCCAGCGGCTACATCACTCCCCGGCGTCGCGCTACGGTTGCTGCAAAAGTTACGGGTCGCGTGGAGCAGATTTATGCGGAAGAAGGTCTGCGCGTAAAGTCCGGCCAGGTGCTGGCCACGCTGGACTGTTCACAGCCGAACGCTGCGTTGACATCCGCGAAGTCAGATCGAGACGCTACCGCAGCCGCTCTGGCTGATCTTCAGGTCCAGTCCGCCAATGCAGACCGTGAAGCAGTGCGCGCGCAGGGACTGCATACCGCAGGAGTAATCAGCCCACAGGCGCTGGACACGGCCAAAACTACGGCAGAAAGCTTGCACTCCAAGATAGCGCTCACCAAAGAGCAGATCCGTGCCGCCGATTCACGCATTGGCGTGGCCAAAGAAGATGCGGACAACTGCATTGTGCGGGCGCCGTTTGACGGCATTGTGGTTTCAAAAGACGCGCAACGCGGCGAGATCGTTTCACCTATCTCTGCGGGCGGAGGATTCACACGCACGGGCATCGCTACGCTGGTGGACATGAATTCGCTTGAGATTGAGGTGGATGTAAACGAATCGTACATTGCGCGCGTGCAGCCGGGGCAGCGAGTGAGCGCAACGCTAGATGCATATCCTGACCGCGAGCTTCCTGCCAAGGTCCGAACGGTCATTCCTACGGCAGACCGCCAGAAGGCGACGGTAAAAGTGCGCATTGCCTTTGACAAACTTGATGACACGATTCTGCCCGACATGGGCGTGAAGGTAGCGTTCCTCAGCGCTGTTCCTCCACCGGAAAAAAATAGAGGCAGTGAGGCGCGTGCAATTATTCCAAAGTCGGCCGTACGCAATGACGGTGGAAAGCAGATTGTCTATCTTGTTCGTGACCAGAAGCTGGAGCGTCGTGCGGTTAGCCTTGGCGCGGAGCGAGGCAGCGATATAGAAATTCTGGCCGGCCTTGCTCCTGGCGATAAGCTGGTGGTGAGCGGCGCGGACAAATTGCATGAAGGGCAAGCTGTGGAAGTGAAACAGTAAGCAAGCAGCAGAAGGGAGCATCGCGATGGTGCGTGTAGACGGAAGCGGCGGATCAAACAGCCTGATACAGGCGCGCGGCCTGGGTAAAACTTATTCTCGCGGCGGCGAGCAGATAAATGTGTTGCAGGCCTTGAACCTCGACGTTGAAGCAGGCGAATTTGTGGCTTTTATGGGCCCGAGCGGTTCAGGCAAGACCACGCTGCTGAACCTGCTGGGCGGACTGGATGTGCCTTCAGCGGGCAGCATTACCGTTGCGGGAGACGAGATCACGCACATGTCACGCAGTCGATTAACGCAGTGGCGCGCGCGGCACGTCGGCTTCATTTTCCAAATGTACAACCTCATTCCTGTGCTCACCGCATTTCAGAATGTAGAATTGCCGCTGTTATTGACCAGCCTTTCAAAAGCCCAGCGACGCAAGCATGTGGAAACAGCGCTGGGAGTAGTGGGACTGAGCGATCGCATCCACCATTTTCCGCGCCAGCTTTCCGGTGGACAGGAGCAGCGTGTGACCATTGCGCGAGCCATTGTTTCCGATCCTACGTTCCTGCTTTGCGACGAGCCTACGGGCGATCTTGACCGCAAGAGTGCGGATGAAATCATGGAACTAATCCTGCGCCTGGTAAAGGAATATAAAAAGACCGTCTTGATGGTGACGCATGATCCTGTAGTCGCCGCCCGGGCTGACATGACATTGCATCTGGAAAAAGGCGTGCTGGTGGAAGCCGACCGCCTGCAAACCGTATCCAGCGGAGGTATGCGATGAAATTCCTTGGTTTGATTCGAGCCAATCTGTTTCGCAAGAAGATCCGCTTCATTCTTACGATTGGATCGTTTGCGGTGGCGCTGTTCCTTTTCGGCGTTCTCGCTGTAGTGCGTGTGGCCTTTAGCGGAGGTATTGATATTGCCGGAGCGGACCGTCTGGTGGTGATTAATCGCACCTCCATCATCCAGCCGCTGCCGCTGGCATACGCGGACAAGATCAGGAGAATTCCGGGCGTCAAGGAAATCACTTACGCCAACTGGTTCGGCGGCGTTTATCAGGACGAACGTAATTTCTTTCCCCAATTTGCCATGGACGTGGATAATTGGCGCAAAGTTTATCCCGAATTCGATATTCCTGAAGAGCAGTGGCAGAACTATGTGAAAGATCGTCAAGGCGCGATTGCCGGCGCAGCTACGGCAAAACGCTTTGGCTGGAAAGTTGGCGATCGCATTCCCATCAAGGGAACTTTTCTGGGCGGCGTGTGGGAGTTCAACCTTGATGGCATTTATCACGGCACGCGACAGGCCGATGATGAGACCCAGTTCTGGTTTCAGTGGAAGCGTTATGAAGAGCAGGTGCCCGCCCAATACAAAGGACACGTGGGCTGGTATACCTTGAAAGTCGAACACCCGGATGACGCGTTGCGGATCTCCAAGGCAATCGATACCGAATTTGCCAATTCACCTTTTGAAACCCACACCGATACCGAGAAACAATTCGCCGCGGGCTGGGTCAAACAATTTGGCAATATCCAGTTTTTAATTATGGCCATCGGCGGAGTTGTCTTTTTCACTCTATTGCTGGTCACGGGGAATACCATGGCAATTGCCGTACGTGAGCGCACAGGAGAGCTTGCCGTGCTGAAAGCAGTGGGATATTCAGACCGGTTCGTCCTGGTGTTTGTGCTGTTTGAATCGCTGCTGGTTGCGTTGATTGGCGGCGCGCTGGGCCTTGCTCTTGCGAAATTATTCACGCTGGGCGGCGATCCCACGCGAGGGTTGCTGCCATTCTTCTTTTTACCCGGCAAAGCAATCCTGGCAGGGCTGGGAGTAACTCTGGCGGTGGGCGCGGCCAGCGGGATCATTCCGGCGGTTGGCGCAATGCGGCTACGCGTGGTCGACGCACTGCGGAGGGTGTGATCATGGCGATACCTGTTGTTTACAATTTGCGCAGCGTGAAAGAGCGCTGGACCTCAGCCGTAGTCGCCGTGCTGGGAATCGCCGGCACCGTTGGTGTTTTCATTGCCATGTTGTCACTGGCTTTCGGCTTTAAGGCGACGCTGGTTTCTTCCGGTTCAAGCGACAACGCGATGGTCCGCCGCGCCGGATCTACATCAGAGATGGACAGCAGCATTTCACTGGACCAGATCAAGATCATGGAAGACTTCCCCGGCGTGGCCCATGCAAATAGCGGTCCGCTGGTGACTCCTGAGGTGGTTGTGATCGCGCCGTTTCCGCTGCGCTCCACTGGCACAGATGCCAATGTGCAAGTGCGCGGGGTCTCGCCCCGCGCGCTGGAAGTCCGCAACAAAATAAAGATGATTGAAGGGCGTTTTTACCAGCCTGGGCTGGCTGAACTGGTGGTGGGTCGCAATGTGGACAAGACTTACTCCGGTCTCAGCATGGGCGACTCAGTAAAATTTGGCGGTGGAACCTGGCGCGTGGTGGGTGTGTTTGACGCAGGAGGGTCAGCGTTTGATTCTGAAGTGTGGTGCGATTCGCACGTGCTGAATCAGATTTACCACCGTCCAGAAAATATCTTTCAATCGCTTACGGTGCATCTAGATTCACCGGCGTCGCTGCAGCAGTTCAAAGATGCGGCCACGGCCGATCCGAGATTGACCGTGGATGTGAGCCCGGAAATCGAATATTACGCCAAGCAATCTCGCACTCTGACCACGCTAATCGTCGTGCTGGGCGGAATTGTGGCGTTTGTGATGGGCATCGGCGCTGTGTTTGGAGCTTTGAACACCATGTATTCCGCCGTGGCGGAACGCTCCCGTGAAATCGCTACTTTGCGCGCGCTCGGGTTCGGCGCGGGCAGCGTGGTTTTCTCCTTTATGATTGAAGCTCTCCTCATTTCACTTATGGGCGGATTACTGGGAGCTATAGCAGTGCTGCCATTGAATGGATTGACGACCGGCGCAATGAATTGGCAGACGTTTTCTCATCTGGCTTTCGCGTTTCGCATTACTCCATTTCTGCTGGGACTAGGATTGCTCTTTGCTCTTGTGATGGGTGTTCTTGGCGGATTCTTTCCAGCATTGCGCGCTGCTCGACGTCCAGTAGCTCCGGCGCTGCGCGGAATGTAAAGCCTTTATCGCCGAGCAACTACGCATTCGATCAAACAAAAAAACCTGCCGCATCCTGAAAAGATGCGGCAGTTCTGTTTGAAGATGAATTGCTTACCAGACGTGGCATGCGTTGGCGCTGACCATTTTCTGGCCAGCTTTGCAGCCAAACGCTTTGGCAAAATCAGGGCTGTTCTGCAGGGTCCCGTTCGTGCGGTACTCGCCGGGAGAATGCGGATCAGTCTTGGCCCGCAGTCGTGAGCTTTCCGGAGTGGCGTTCTGGCACCACACCTGGGCAAAGCCGAGAAAGAAACGTTGCTCTGGAGTGAAGCCATCTTTCGTGGCTGCTACTGTGGGATTCATCTCCATGTCTTTATGCAGCGCGGCCAGCGCTATGCGCAGCCCGCCATTGTCAGCCGTGTTTTCACCCAGCGTCAGCCGGCCGTTGAGATGAACGTCGTCCACGGCAACAAATGAGCTATACTCATCGGCGATGCAGGTTGTACGCTTGTCGAATTCGTCGCGGTCCGCCTGCGTCCACCAGTTTTTGAGGTTGCCTTCCGCATCAAACTTGCTGCCCTGGTCGTCAAATCCGTGCGTAAGCTCATGGCCAATCACCACGCCGATGCCTCCAAAATTCACGGCATCATCCGCATCTTTATCAAAGAAAGGCGGCTGCAGAATGCCGGCCGGGAAATTGATGTCATTATTCGCCGGGCTGTAATAGGCGTTGACCGTGGGAGGCGTCATGCCCCACTCTTTTTTGTCCAGCGGCTTGCCAATCTTATTGAGGTTGCGCTTGATTTCAAACGAGCGCGCTCTCTGGACGTTGCCGACCAAATCACCGCGTACAATTTTTACCGAGCTATAGTCGCGCCACGTATCCGGATAGCCGATTTTGTTGGTAATGGCATGCAGCTTTACCAGCGCTTGCTTCTTGGTTTCAGGCGTCATCCAGTCCAGGCCTTGAATATCCTGGCCCAGCGATTCTTCCAGCGCATTCACCATCTTCAACATACGCTGCTTGCCGTCAGAACCAAAAGTGGCCGCAACATATGGCTGGCCCAGCGCTTCGCCCAGCAATCCGTCTGTGATTTGCACACAACGCTTCCAGCGCGGCTGCAATTCTTTTTGCCCGTTCAAGTATTGGCCGTAAAAGGCAAAGTTTTCGCGCACAAGCGGATCAGACAGCGTAGGCGCCGCTGCCCTTACTGCATGCCAGCGTAGATAAGTTTTCCAGTCGGCAACCGGTACAGAGTCAACAACACCGTTGACCTTCTGAAAGAAATCCGGCGGGACCACATTAACTTCAGTGAAGCTCGGCGCGCCGGTTGAAGTGAAGAAGCGATCAAACTTGAACCCCGGAGCAAGCGCTTCCAGTTCAGAGACCTTCATTTTGTGATCGCGGTTCTTAGGATCGCGCATCTGCACGCGCTTGAAGGCAGCATCGGCCAGTTTGGTTTCGATGTCCATCACTGCCTGCGCTTCTTTTTTTGCTGCCGCTTCATCATCCCCCAGCAGCACAAACATCTTGGCCATGTGCTCAAGATATTTCTGGCGTGTTTCCTCAGACTTGGTATCTGTATCGGAGTAGTAGTCGCGATCCGGAAGTCCCAGACCGCCCTGAGCTATGTTGGCAATCTGCATGCTCGCGTTATGCAAGTCAGGCGATGCGCCAAAATTGAACAGTGCCTGAACGCCCAGCGATTGAAGATAAGCAATGGTCTCCACCAGTTGGTCTTTTGTGGTGATCGCTGCGATGCGGTCCAGCTCTGGCTTTAGCGGAGCGCTGCCGTTTTTGTTGACCGTGGTTTCATCCATACAGGATTCATACATGTCGCCAATCTTCTGCTCCACCGGCGACCGCTTGGGGTTGTTGGCGGAATCCTTCTCCAGGATCTTGTGCAGGAACTGGCGATTGTAATCGGCCAATTCGTTGAAGCGGCCCCAACTCGCCTGGTCAGAGGGGATGGGATTATTTTTACGCCAAGTGCCGCAAGCGTATTGGTAAAAGTCCTGGCATGGGTCAACGCTCTTGTCCATAGCGCCAAGGTCAAAAGATTTGGGCCGTGGGACCGTCTTTTCTGTGTTTTCGGTTTTTTCCACTGAAGCTGCGGCAGACGGCTCCAAAGGTTTTTTTGATGGAGCACTGCCCGTTTGGGCCACGGCAGTTGCTGCCAGCAACACAACGGACGTTAAGATTTGTTTCCAAAGCATAGGTACCCTCAGATTGAATTTCGTAAAACTGGAAAGTTTATGCCCATTTCTCAAGCCTGTACAGCAGAAGCTTTGTTGGGGCATGGTTTCTTTTTACCTGCAAAATTGCCGTTGAATTAACTGTTGCTTGTAAAATCGTGTTGCTGCACTATTAAATCGCAAACTGCGATGCCTTATCCACCGAGCGGCCCTCCTTCGACCAACATTCCTGACGACAAGAACGCACCCGGCGGCATTCCGTCCGGGACCGATTCTGAGTTGATCATTCGCAGCCCTTCTTTGCAGCGCGTGATGAAGCTTGCGGAAAAAGTGGCCCGCCATCCTGCCGCCGTCCTTATTGTGGGTGAAACCGGATCAGGCAAGGAGATGATTGCGCGCACCATCCACAGCCATTCTCTGCGCTGCAACCAGCCGCTGGTTGACGTGAACTGCGCCGCCATCCCAGAAAACCTGGTTGAAAGCGAACTCTTTGGATATGAAAAAGGAGCGTTCAGCGGCGCGGACGCCATGAAACCCGGTTTTTTCGAGATGGCCAACAAGGGAACTCTTTTCCTCGACGAGATCGGCGATCTGGACTTAAAGATCCAGGTAAAGCTCTTGCGCGTGCTTGATGGCGTGCCTTACTACCGCCTCGGCGGCAACAAAAAAGTCAGCGTCGACGTGCGCGTTGTTGCGGCAACCAACCAGCACCTTGAAGACCTGGTCACAGCCGGACGCTTCCGCAGTGACCTCTATCATCGGCTGGCCCAATTCAAGCTTGAAGTCCCGCCACTTCGTGAGCGTCCTGAGGACGTGGTGGGAATCGCCGAACAGGTATTGCATGAGCATTATCCAGAATCGCGCTTCAGCCGCGACGCAATTGATGCGCTCACCAGTTATGCTTGGCCCGGCAATGTCCGCGAACTTAAGAACGTTGTTTTTGGCGCGGTCTTGCAGGCCAGGGACGCACATTCCGAAATCACGGCTTCAGACCTGCGTTTTCCCGATTCTGTCAGCACACGCCGCCGTTCTCTCCCCGCTGATTCCGGCCTTGATCAGGTGGAAAAACACGCAATCCTGCACGCACTGGAAGATAACGGCGGGAATCAAGGAAAAGCCGCCGAAGCCCTTGGCATCTCACGCCGCACCTTGATTCGCAAGCTCAAGGTCTATCGTGAGGCTGGACTGGAAGATGCGTCCGGCAGTCTCAGTCTCAACCAGCAGCGTTATTACCGCGCACAACTTGAGCTCCCGATCAAGACGAAATATGCCGGAGAACAATTTGACGCTGTGCTGCTCAACATCAGCGCCGGCGGGGCCGGTGTCCGCGCAGAGAAGCCGCTGAAATCCGGCGCTCCGGTCGCACTCGTCTTCCCGATTCCCGGCAGCAATACGGATGTGCCGGTCGAACTCCCTGGGCGCGTTACCTGGACCAACAAAAGCGGGCAATACGGAATCCAGTTTGCTGAAATACCTCCGGCCCTGCGCACCAGCCTGCAACGCTGGCTTCGTGTGGAGATGAAAAAAGACGGATGGGACGTGGATGCCCGCGAGTAAAATCCCTTCGCTGCCGATCATTATTACGAACTGCCAATCAGGATGCCGGCCACAAAAACCAATGTTCCGCCCAGAACCACCTGCAGCGTTGCGGAAACCCACGGCGTTTCCATATAACGATGTCGCACCCAGGCAATTGCTCCCAACTCCGCGATCACCACAGCCACCGCGACGGCAGTCGCAATGCGGAATGACGGTATCAGAAAAGGAAGCGTATGGCCGATTCCGCCCAGCATCGTCATCACACCGCAAACTAGCCCGCGCACCCACGGATGCCCTCGCCCTGTAAGGCTGCCGTCGTCTGAAAGCGCCTCGGCAAAACCCATGCTGATGCCTGCGCCCAGTGAAGCTGCCAATCCAACCAAAAAGGCGAAATGCGATTCATGCCGGGCAAAGGCTGCGGCAAAAACCGGCGCCAGCGTTGAGACCGACCCATCCATCAATCCGGCCAGTCCGGGCTGCACTATCTGCAGAACGAAAAGCCTGCGGCTGGCTTCGTCTTCCTCGCCGCGGGTTCCAGCGTCCAGTTTTTCCCGGCCAAGTTCTTCGGCCCGCTGCTCATGCTCGCGCTCTTCCTGCGCCAGATCATTCAGCAACTGGCGGATGCTTGCATCCTGCGTGCGTGATGCGGCCTTCTCGTAAAACAGGCGCGTCTCCACTTCCAGCGTCGAAGCCTGCCGGCGCGCCGCTTCCGGACGCAGAGGCTGCGTCAGCCAGATCGCACGCCGAGGCACCAGTCCTTTTACGTCGCCACGCCGGATCAGCGGTATGTGCTCGCCAAATTTTGATTGATACAGTTCAATCAGCTTGCGCCGGTGCGTCGACTCCTCTTCCCGCATGCCTTCAAACATGGCTGCGGTGGCAGGAAAATCTTTCCGGAAATTCTCGGTAAAATCGCTGTAGACTCGTTCGTCTTCTTCCTCTAAAGCGATTGCCAGGGCAAGTACTTCTTGTTCTGAGAGGCTTTCAAAGCTGCGCATAAGGTTTTAGAGAGCCGGCGCGGCGCGCGGACTCAACAGGGCATTTTACTGTATTGAGCGTCGTGCCACCTTCTCGCCGCCTTGGTGCGAGTTTCCAGCCCTAGTTTCTCCGCGTCTCCGCGCCTCAGTGGTAGGTTCTTTGCACGTTTGACATCGGAAATCGAACGACTTTACAATCAAATCTGCTGCCGACGCCAGGTCGCGCAGCTTGTTTTTTGTCTCGTTCCCCCTCACCTTTTGGCGGTGTAGCTCAGGTGGTTAGAGCGACGGTCTCATAATCCGTAGGTCGTAGGTTCGAGTCCTACCGCCGCCACCATGGGATGTTTCAGTGCAACCCCTAGAGGGAGCACTGATGCAAGACCACAATCTCTTGAGTTCTCCGGTAACGAACGACGGATTTCTATCCGTTGGTCAAAGCCAAAACACCCAAACAGTACCCAGAATCCTCAACACTGATCGCTGCTTTACCGAGCGAGCAGTGACCTATGTCGATTGCTGGTTAGCCAGAAATGGCTACACCGGGCGGCATACCGGCCGGCTCTGGGCCAACCAACTCGACGCCGAATGCGACCAGCGCCATCAAGACTTGCTGTCAATTCGCACAGCCAGAAAAGTCTTTGGCGTTGAAGCGATCCCCTACGGTCTGACTCTACCCGCTCCACTCGCGTCTGCGGAGGTTCAGCAATGAGAGGGAAGGAAAGGGTCCTTTACGACAGGATGGGCGAAATTGAGAGAGCCGCTGGAGTGGATTTGCTTGCTCTGGGCCGCGGGGCGGGAAGTGCGGGCATTAATTGGGAAAAATATAATGCAGACCAGGAAACCCTTGCATCGGTTAACCCTGAATATAAAGCGCTCCGTGATGAACACACCGCGCTGAGAAATAAAAGGTGGGACAAGAAAAAAGCCAGAGAGGGACACGCGCGCGAGCTGTGGCAGACTTTGCTTCCTGTTCTTGACCTCCCTTCTTTAACCGCCGCACAGAAAAATGCAATGCGGGTCGCACTCGAGCTGCTCTGGCAATGTAAGCCGGCTACCGTCAAGCGTGCCGAAAACACCACAAAAAAGAGAGCGGCAGCAGCGGCAACCCCAGGCCAATTGAATGGCTGCGCGCAGGGGAAGCAGGCCTAATGCTGATCAACCCAAAAACCATCGGGTACTGGCGCATTGTGGGCGGATTCCACGGCGGCGAGGATTATCTGATCGTCGTTCGTTTCGACACGCCTAAGAACGAAAAGTCTTACCAGGACTTCCACACCTGGGCACTCAATTTTTTTGAAGGTCTCTATTCAACTCTGCCCTCGCAGGGGCTTGCCGGCGTGTTTATCGGCACACCGGACGAGCTGAAGAAAGAGATCGAAAAGGAGCTGAAGTAAATGGCAGGAGAACAAGCCAATCAACCTAGTAGGGCCGACGAGTACCGGCAACAGTTGAAGAACTTTCTGAAGAATTTCTCTCAGAGCGACACTGGGTCGGTACAACAACTGCTCTGTTTGCAATCAGCCACAGTTGCTCTTTGGTCCATCGCGGCCGAACTGGCCGAGGCGAACTCCCGCGACAGGGAAGCGGAAATACGCATGAAGGGCGCCGAGGCATTTGTCGCCGGCATGCAAGCCGAGCTGGCCAAGCAACACATTGTTATTCCGGGTGGCATGCAGATCAAACCGCCGCGCGGGAAGTAAAGGAGAGCGAATGAGGTGTAAGCCAGAAAAAGCGAAACCCATGTCGGAGGAAACCAGCAATCTAGGCAGACAATTTGTCGCGGCGTTGCTAGCGGAGGGGCACGAGTTCCACAGCATCCAGGCGAATTTTCTATTTTTGCTGGGCATTGGAGCAGTCGGCGCCGCAAGCAAAAAGCTGGCCACGAACCCGCGCGCGATCCGTGAAACTTCAGGCTATATGCGCGGGTCGGTCAAAGAGGCCGCGAAGATGCTGGGCGTCTCGCGCAACTGGATTGGCACGCTGCTCTACGGCGCGAATGTCATGACGCCGACCCCACGCCGCAACTTAGCAAGTGTGGCGGAGCCGCAATGAGGTTGCTGGTGGACCTGGGCCGGCTGATTCCGGTGACGGCGGTTTCTCCCGCTGATGCGCTGTATTCCGCGCTGCTGACGCTGGGCTGTGAAAGCCACGTCGATCGTAACGCATGCGTGTATGAGCTGGATCAAGACGGAGAAGTACTGAGAGCAGTGCCTTGCGAGTTGCAGGAAGGGAACGCGGCATGAGAGCGCAGACCGTCCATCTCGGTTTTGAAGTTGGCTCTGCCGATCCGGTGGAGATCCCGGTCCGCCACATGGCCGTTACCGGCCAGACGCAGGAGAGCGGAAAGACCACTGCGCTTACTGCGGTGATAACGCGCGCTGAATTGCCGGCGATCGCGTTCCTTACCAAGCGTGGTGAAGGCGAGATGCCAGGCCGCAAAATACTCCCCTATTTTCAGGAGCGAGCGGACTGGCGCTTTGTGCAATCGATCCTGGAGTCGACTATGCACGAGAAAATGAAGTTCGAGCGTGCATGGATCGTTCGCGCATGCCAGGGCGCCAGGACGCTAGCAGATATCCAGCGCAACCTGGTCAAGCTGGAAGCCGGAGCAAAAAACGCGCTGAGCAAAGACGTGTACATGCTCCTGGGAGAATACCTCCAGCGCGTGGTCCCTCTGATTGCGAAGCTGCCCCAGGGCGGCGAACGCGAGATGGAGTATTTGTTCGGTGAAGTCCATAAAGGTCCCGCGCGCGGCCTCTCGGTTATGGACCTGACCGCTTATCCACTGGAGCTGCAAATGCTGGTCGTTAGCTCCACACTGTCGTGGATACACCAACACGCGAATGGCGTCATCAGCATCGTTCCAGAGGCGTGGAAGTTTATTCCTCAAGGGCGCAACACCCCGGTTCGTATCGCGGCTGAGAACCTGATGCGCGAAGGCGCGGGACTGAAAAATTATGTTTGGATCGATTCGCAGGATATGGCGGGAGTGGACAAGATCCTGCTCCGCGGCTGTCCGGTGTGGCTCATTGGCGTGCAGCGGGAAGCGCTTGAAATAAAGCGAGCGCTGGCCAACATGCCGGAAGGCTTGAAGAAGCCCAAAGCCGGCGACGTAGCCACTCTTGAACTGGGGCAGTTCTATGTGTGCTTCGGCAAATCGATCCTAAAGACGTACGTGCAGCCGGCCTGGATGAATGAAACCGCTGGAAGCGCAATAGCAGCAGGCCGGCTGGACGTGCACAGTGTGGCGCAATGTCATGGCGCCGGAACAATCACCCCCAAAGCGAAGCAGCCGGAGCACACCGGCACATGGCGGGATGAATCTCCCGCGGGGAGTTCAGCAATCACGCTGGACTCCCCAGCTTTGCGAACGTCTGCAATTGAGGAGGAGCAAATGCCGATCAATCAAGAAGCTGTCACCGCGCTCAGGATGGCCATCAAAGACGGCGCCAAAGAAACTGCTTTGCGTCTATTGGATGGAATCGCCGGAGGGAATACTTCTGGTGATGCAAAAACTCCTGGCGAGGTAAACCCCTTGCCGCCAGTCGCGTTCGCGTCAAGCAACGGCGAGCCATCTGTTTTGTCAGACGCTCTTTATCGGCAGATTTTTATGCGGCTGCTGCAAGACGTTCCGGAACACCCAACTGTTTTGCAATTGTTGACCAGCCGCCCGGAGATCATGGTGCGGGTCCAAAAACGGACCGTCGAACTGGACGACACCACTCTCAGTGGCCGGCTGGCCATTCTGATTTCAGAAGGCTTTTTTGGGGAGAAAAACAGCGGTCACGCCGCATGGCAGGAACTGGAGAAACGCGGCATCGGCAGCTCCAAACCCAACGTCTATCGTTCACTCGACAAGCTGACCGAGATGGGATTCCTGCTGAAGCTGGAAGGCGGGTACCTGTCTGTCCCTGGAATGAAGGTCACCAAAAAGACGATTGAGGCAGCGGCGTAACGATCCACTTCCAATTGCAGCAAAGAAAGAATGCTGGAGAACGCAATGAGCGACATAGAAATCATCCACCAGTTCGCCGCGAAAAACATGCTGGTGGAGCGGTATCTGCTGGGCGAGTTGACCGGAGCCAACCGGGAAGATTTTGAGCGGCACATGTTTGAGTGCGCTACATGCTTTGAAGCGGTGAAGGCCGGCAAGGCTTTCACTGAAAGCCTTGCCATTGTTTATCTGCGCAAAGGATCGCGCGGCTTGATGGCCTCATTGTGGCAGCGCGTAAGAGAGTTTTGCGCCATGCAGTTTTCCAAAGCCAAGAGAGAGGGGCAACGCTGATGATCGCCGCAATTTGTTGTGGAGCGCCGCTGCCGCCCGGATCGCGACCGCCTTGGTTCTCGGTTGTCCTGGGAATCTTATTCGCCGGCATGGCGTTAGGCGTGATGCTGATGGCGGGACTGCAACGCTACGCGAAACGGCGAGAGAGAAAGCAGTTGGAGCGCCTGAAAAATTCTATTGGGGTAGCCGTACCGCAGCGATGGAACGGCAGGTATCCCAGAGACGCGGAGCGGCCATGACGCGCGAAGACTCTATGACCATCGCCGCGGTGTGCGGTTTCGTGTTGGGCTGGGGCCTGGCCAAGCTGGACAAACTTTTTGATCGCTGGGAAGCAAGAGCGCGATCGAGGAAGGTGAGCTAAATGGGGGAGCACTACACCGGCAACACCGTTTCCAAGTCTAGGTACTGCCGGGTCTGCCGCAAAAACACGCAGCATCGTGTGGACAATCACGTTCTCACCAATGTCTGCCTGGATTGCCAGAACCCGCAGACGCCGGAACTCATCCCGATTGTAAGCGCTGAAGTTCCCGCGCCATGTACGTGTAGGAAGTATCCCTTCGCGCACTATCACGCGATCCAGAAATTTGGCGATTCCTACCCGCGCTTCAAGCCGGGAACATGGGAGGAGAATCGCGCATGACACTGCTATCGGCGCTCGAAGGGCGCGGCGGCTCAATGCAATTGGTTTCGCAGCCCGCGCAGTGCGTGTTCTGTGGACGCCAGCGGCCGCTGGAGTTGGCAGTCACTTGGATGTGCAGCCGGTGCAAGAGCAAGGCGTTGTTCGATCTGTTTTGGTTAATTCATGTGCCTGGTACGCACCAGGCAGGAAAGGAGCTGATTCCTACGGCCTAACTGGAAGAAACGGCCGCGTTGTGCACTTCATTTTTCAGACTAGATCTCCCCAGGGGCTTGGGAAGTGGCTGCTCCTGGGGAGGTTTCAAAACCAAAACGGAACATTAAAAGAGGAAGGTGTAATTGTGCCAACAGCCATCGCAGAGTCACCGAAGAAACTCGCTCCGCCGCCGATCCCAGCAGATACAGGATCGCCCAGCGTCAACATTCCGGTGAGCAGAATCGTTCCCTCACCGTGGAACCGCAAAGCAGATGTCGATGACCTGGTGGAGAGCGTAAGGAAAAACGGCGTAGTGCAGAACGTCGTTCTCCGGCCGCACAAAGCCACCGAAGAAGATGTCGCGCTGTATTGCATGAAGTCTGACCCGTTTGCGGTGGGCGATTCAATCTTCCAGTTGGTTGCCGGGGAGCGCCGCTGGGGAGCGGCCAAAAAAGCGGGCAGGACACATGTTCCCGCGGCGATCCGCCAGCTCAGCGACATCGATGCAATGGACTTCCAGATCGATGAAAACGAGAACCGGAAGAACCTCAGGCCAATGGAGCGTGCCGAGGCCTACGACCGCTTGCGCATGCTGTACCAGCAAGCCCATGCGAAGGACAAAGACTACACCGAAGCCAAGGCAATCGAGGCCGTTGCCGCATCACGCAACTGCTCTTCAAGAACGGTGTATGACGTAATTTCGCTCAAGAAGCTGACGCCGAACGCACAGCACGCGCTGCGCAATGGCGAACTGGAAACCAGTCATGGGGTGGTATTGGCCGGGCGATCGCAAGAAGACCAGGAAAAACTCTTGTTGTGGATACGGCAGCAAACTCACCACTCCCAGGGCGATATTCCCAGCGTGCGCCGGCTGAAACTTGAAATCCGCACCTTGGATGTTGCCGCTGAAGATAAAAAGCGGCAGGAGGAGTTGTTTAAGGAGTCCCAGTCTGGTACCAACTCCGCGCCGGTACCGGCCGTAAACGATCAGCTCTATGTAAAAGCGCTGGAAGTTGTACGAGAAGCGAAGCTCCACCGGATGAACGACCCTCTCTTCTTGGAACGCAATCTAAAGATCGAGCCCGCTACGGCGCATCAACTGTTTGTCCGTTTGGAAAAGGAAGGCATAGTAACGCCACGCAACCCCCACAGCGAGCGTTCATACATCTTTCCCAAAGCACCCTCGTCAGCAGAACAGAAAAAAGAACCGGAATGGATCGAGCGCAAAGCCCCGGTCATTGCTCCGCCAAAGCCGCCCACCAAGGCCCAACTCAAGGCCGCGGAGAAGCAACGAGAGAAGGAAGCGAAGGCAGAGGAGCAGCGTCGGGAGAAACAAGCCAAGGCAGAGCGGGAACGCGAGCGCAATCGTCGGATCGACAGCAGCTATGAAGCGGAGTTCTTTACAGCTCTCACGAAGAAGGCGCAAATCAGCTCCCGGCTGCTGAGCCACATTATCCCCACTCTGATTTTTGAAGTGTGGGAAAATAAATTGCCCATTGAAGCATTCGCGCAAACCGTTCTGGGATGGCCGGCGCCCAAAGATGGCAAGGCTTACAGCTACAACGAAGTGCGCTCTCACAGCGTAAAGCACACCAGAAAATTCAATGGGAAAGTCCTGGCCGGGCTACTCATCACGCTTTATGAGAACCGTGTGGGAGCGGAGCGCCTGGCGAAGTACTTCGGCGTCGATCCCAAGAGGTTGCGCAAAAAGGCCGCGGCGCAGATCGCGGAGGAAGAGCGCAAAGCCAAGTTACCAAAGGAGCCCAGCACACAGAAAGAAAAGTGGCTCCATGCCGCGCTACACCATGTCGGCGAGGCGGATAAACGCTGGGAGAAATTAAGACGCACTGGCGCTAGCGATAAGGAAATCCGCGCCGCGCTTGGGAGTGAGCTTGGCTTGGGTGGAAGCTCCTCCGGAGGCGATCTTGGGAATGGCGTCGCCTTCATAGGCGGGCAAAATCCGGTTGTGTTTTTCAATTCGTCAAATTGGTCTCGCAGTAAGAAGCCTTCGCTTCAGGGTGCCGCGCTTGTCGCTGCTGTTCGCGATCTGCTGAAGATCCCGGAGAAAGGCGACGTAGACGCATAGTGCTTTCCACTCGCACATATCAGATCACGGCGGACGACCTGAAACGCCTGCATCTGGCGGTGGAAGCCGCCACGCTGCAAGTTTGCAGCCGCTGTGGAACTGATCTGTGCGATGACTGCCAGAAAGACGCAAACCTGCTCCAGCAGCTGGCCGACGCACTTAGCATGCACTCGGCCGGCGTGGACATCATCCTGACCACGCAACTGCAGAGCGCTGAAAAAGCAGAGAAAGGAACCATACATTGAGCGGCGCCCCACAACTCGACGACCTGCTGGCATGGGCAGAGGTTGTCAACTCACCCCGCGGGCACGTTTTCTTTGATGAGGTCAAAGAAGGCGTTCGCATGCGCATCTGGCGAGGACATGCATATCTGCTCGCCGATGTTGCTGTGCCGGCTAAACACCCTCTCGCTGGCTTCACTGGTGAGCAGTTCCCAATAGATACACATTGGGGAGTGAACGAGACCTGGGTGGAAGATGGCTGGTATTTCTATAAGTGGGATTACGGCCATCACCGCGATTGCAGCATCGGCGATAGGCTCAGCCAAGACGGTAAAAAATGGACTGTTGAACTGGTCAAGGCGGAGCTGGTCAATGTCCACCATCAAACCGTTTTGCTGGCCAAGCTAGCTGAGCTGATCTACATGAACGGGAAGGTGGGCCGATGAGCGCAGCCACCATCTCACGCGAACTTCTTAAGGCGCAGTTGATAGCGGCGACGCTTACTCATCGCGAGTACCGCTACCTTAGGAATGCCGTTCGCGTGCTCCGCTTGTCTGGAGCGCCGCTCGATGCCGAGCAGGAGAAAAAGGTGAAGGAGTTTGAGGCGGCAGTCGCCGCTTATGAGGCTTATCAGGAGGCGCATCCCTGCTGACCCTAGCGCAGAAGCTAGAGCAACGTGGAATTCCGGCCGCGGCCCTGAAGACTCACAGGGTCCCGCGCAACCTTACCGCGTTGAATGTTCCGCAGAAGGCCGACTATCTCTCCGTTGTTTTCTGTCTGATTGCGAACCGCGTGCTGCCTGAAGATGGCGGCCGGCGAAGCTGGCTCACTCCCAAGACGCATGACGAATTGTCGCTGGCCATGGGGCTTGATTCCCGCGTGACGTTCACCAAGCGTCTCAGCTATCTTCGCGGAGAGGCCAGGGAGCAAATCGTCTGGATCGATAACAAGGGTAGAACACGCTTTCGCCTGGGCGAGTTGAAGCCGTTTGGCGAATTGTGTCCCTGGAAATCCACCCCCGATGATTTCCCTTCCCGACGCAATGCCGCCGCGCCCATGATCCACAGCCGGCGACGCTGGGCAGAGCCCAACGTGTACAGCGTTGGACTGCCTGAGAAAAAAGTTGAGTTTGTGGTTTACCGCATATCCACGAACAAACCCGTTCCCAGGGCACGCTTCAGCGGCAGCAGCAATGATGAAGACACGTTCGCCAGGGTGTACAAAGCGGCGCAGGACCAGGCTCTGAAACTGAATGACCGGCTGGGGCACATCGATTATGAAGTGCGCCAAAGCAAGCTGGACCCCGACAATTTTTACTATCCCACGGCGCATGACATCGTGTTCGACAAAAAGCTCTCGCCGTTTTTCAATCATGCGTACCTGTTCAAAGAAAATGGCGAGCTGGACTTCAGCGGCACCTTCGATTTGCCGGAATGGGTTTGGCATCCCGCGCTGGGCGTCTCAGACACCGCGCGCCTGGTGCTGACGTACTACATTGCCGCTGGGCTGATTACAGACAGAGGTGTGGACGGCAAGCCCAAAGGCTGGATACAGCCCAAGCAGCGCACGGTAGCGCGACGGCTGGGGATCTCCACCAAGACGGTCCATAAAGCGGATCGCGAGCTGGAGGCAATTGGAATCATCCGCGTCGTGGGGACAGTTAAAACGCGCGAGGCAGTCACAGCGGAGATGGTGTGGGCGCAAGAAAAAGCGCAGTCCCAGGGCAAGGTGCCTTTCCAGAAAGCCGCGCAGGCTGGAGATACCGGCATACCGCAAAGCCGGCGCAGGGAAAACGTGATCTTGTTCCTGCCGATCCGCACCATGACCGACGTGGAGATACTGGCAGAACGCCGCCGCATGATGCTTGCCCGCCGCGCGATGCACGAAACCAGGAAGATGCACCGCGCATGGCTGCGCCAGTTGCAGTTGAAGGACGCCCAGCTAAAGGATATCGCGGCAAAGAGCTTTGCCCTGGCCTTGCAAGTGTGCCGCGCTACCAGGCTGCATCGCAAAGCAGTGGAAGCGTTCCAGGGACAGAAAGCGCGCATAACGGCCGTCTGGGCCGCGGTACAGCAGGAGCTTTTGCAAGCCGGAATAGAGCGGCGCATTACTACCGCTTTGATCCCCACCATCCTCGCCCCTCCACACCCTCTCAGCCAGGCTGAAGCCGCTCAGATCAATGAGATCATCGAGCGTTCCTTCAACAAATTGGGCCTGGACCCCTAAAAAGCGTCTTCTTGGCCAAGGCCGCTCCGCCGCAACGGGATAAGTGTTCCCCGTTGCGGCTTTTTGCGTTTACCAGTGTTTATGCGGTGAAGGGCGGCGCCGGCGTGAAATCGATCCAACTGAGTTAACTAGTTGATTAATAGCCGCAAAGGTGTTTTGTTACCACTTAGCTACTCTTTCGCCGATGATCGCACGCAATTAGGCAGACCTGGACCCGGCTGAGCACAATCGAGAGCGGCCGTGAGCAAATCCCTTGTGGAAGACTGAAACATTCGTGTCATTTCATCCTTATATGTAGTGTCGAATCATCCTGAAAATCGTAGTGCTTTGGCCTTAAAGTTGTATGGAAAGCGGCGAGCATAAGGTCTTTAGGTTTTGTTCTTAAGTACCTCTGAGTCAGAACAGCAGCAGTAGGGTAGCCTTCAGCCTGTGAATTTCTGTGGAACACTGTGGAAAAAGCTAAGAGATAGGGTGGTGACCCGACGGGCTTCGCCTGATTTTGCGAAGGGGTGCCGGCAACCTTCCCTTCCCCTCTGACCATGGTGACCCCTTCGCGCATCCCCGAAAGCAAAAGGCTTCCCACTTATGTGCGCAAAGCAAGCTGAGGGCCAGAGCGTCGCCGCCTCTTGAGTTTTCGAGAGCGATGCAGTCGAACTAGTCGCACCCTACAGTTGTACTTCCTATACACATCACTCAAGAATGCTTCCAGCACCGGCTTGGACTCTTCGTTTACGTCGATCACCGTTTCCTTTTTTTGCCCTACCAGAACACGAGCGAGATCCCGCACGACTTGCCCGGTGTTTTTCATGGGCGCACCGAAGTGAGCCACTCGTAACCGCAACGCGGACAGGTTTTGTGAAGGTGCTCCGCAAGGATTCCAGCGCAGATATTGATGCGCGGCTTGCGGGCGCCCAGCGGATTACTCAGTCCCGGCAAGAACGACATGAGAGCATCAATAGGATTTTTGTCCTGCTCTTCCTCAAGCTCTTTGCCGCCTGGGCAGAATCGCGTGTTGATGCCCATCATTCCCAGCATGGGATTAGGTGAGTTGTCGCCGGCGCCGCACTTTACGCACTCCGCTGATTCAGTGAACCGTTTGATAGTAGGTGTTTCCATTTTGCTTCCTCACTTTGTAAAAAAGATTCCAGGGCATACGGCCGAAGACGGCGTAAAACTCAGGAGCCTCCAGACGAACTGTTGTTTCGCATCGATTGCAGTACTTGGCCGGGCCGCGACTGGCTAAGAGCTGGCCGCCAGACGTGCTTACAGCGCAACCGCTTCCACCATCTGAGAAAACGCCAGCTCAAAACGGCACCCGCGTTCTGTCAGTTCCTTTGGCTCGCCGGATTTTCCAGATGTCATCGGCAAAGTGTGAACGGCGATTGGGCGACGTCGCCCGGATCATAGCGATAGCCTGGCGCGGCGTCATCTCGCTCGATTCTCCGTGCATGCTCTTGACGGCCATCATCCACTGCGCAAGGTTGCGCGCGGGCTGGGCAGGCGGGTTGTACTCCAGATCCACGCGCCGGCCGATGTTATGACGCTTGAGCAGGAAGCCAACCTGCGTATTGCAGGCATGGCACGCGCCGATGAGGTTTTTGGGATCTTCATCGGATTCGTTGCCGTTCAAATGGTGTACGCGCATGTTGCGGCTCGATCCGCAGAAGCCGCACCGTTTGAGCAATGAGGGATCGATGCACGCGCGCGAACGGGCGCGATGCTGGCGATCGGTGACGTGCTTCTTGCGCCTGGGAATATCACAGGCCAGCACGATGGCAAGGCCGGCATAAGTCTTTACCAGGTCGCGGACCGTGCGAGTGTCATGGCGTCGCCAGGCCAGCGCCGGAGCTGCGGTCAAAAACAGAAAGCAGATTGTGGCGGCGATTTTCATGCACCCACCGCGTCCAGTGCAGAGGCGTTGCCCAGCAGATAGCCAAAGCCTCTCACTGTGTGAATCAGTTTGTTCTCAAAGCCTTTATCGATTTTGTTGCGCAGATAGCAGATGTAAACGTCTACTGCGTTGGTTAGGTTCTCGCGGTTCACTAAAGACCAGCTATGCTCCTCGATCATGCGCCGGGTCACTACGCGGTTCTTGTTGTGGACCAGGTACACCAGCAGCCAAAATTCATTTGGCGATAGCTTTATCCTCCGCCCTGCTCGCGAAACGGTAATGCCGCTTATCACCAGGTCTTCGCAAACAAGCTTGCCCTGCGGAATCTCGCTGGTCGAGGAACCGCAAAGCGGGCACCGTGGATCATGTCGGGACTCGGCGCTCACGCTGCTCCGCCCTCCTCCGGATCGGGACCGGGCGCTTCGTTCTCGTCACGGTTCATCTCATCCACAAACTCTGTGAGGAACGCGGGAAACTCAGGATCGGGAATGATCTGAGCAATGAGGGGAGACATGCCGGCGAGCTGCTTGAGTTGTTCGCCATCGCTGAAGTAAGGGCGCAAGGGTTCAAGGGAATCGGCATAGATGCGCTTGAGAGAGAGCGCGGGGATGTCGCCGGGATCACCCGCGTCAAAGCAGCGGCGTATCAGCGTGCAGACAAACTCAAGATCAACCTCGACTTGCGGCTGCTGGTTTGGCTGTGCACCGGGGAATTGAACTATCTCTCCGGTTGGCGCCGCGGGGTTCTGCGCCGGCTGATTTGCCGCGGCAAAATTGGGCGGCAAGGCCGACGCCTGAGGAACGTTTACTTGAGGACCTGGAGCAAATTGTGCCGCGGGGGGAATTGCGGACGTTTGCACTTGCTGCGGTTGCGGCGCTCCGGCTGTGAGCAGGGGCTGGCCAGAGGCCGCGCGGCGCTGGTTCTCCGCGTGGATGGCCAGGATGCGGTTTTGTTCCTGTTGCGTCGCAATCCATCGTTCCACGTATCCGCCTACCACTTGCAAGGCCTGGGGCACAGTGGAAGCTAGAACAGACTTCCAATCCAGCCCCCCTTCAGCCGCGGCTTCAGCTCCGCCAGTGCCGATTTTCAATCCCAGTCCTTGCAAAGCCTCAAGCACACCTTTGATCTCGCCCAGATTGGATAGCAGTCCTCCGCCCGCGGGCTTTTCGCTTCCCCGATTCAATTCACGGACCAGGGCAAGCATTTTGGTGAACTGGTCCATCGAATCAGTCTTGGGCTCGTCGCCCAGCTTGGCGATAGCTTTTTCCAGGAACTTGTCCACCATGGGGTGCCCGGTGGTTGACGCGAGCTGGCCTTTGATCGCTTCCTGCTGGATCTCCATGGCGCCTTTGCTGGCCTGGCTCAGCAGAGATACGGCCTGGGTAATTGCGGCTTGCTCCGTTCCATTGTTCTGCCGGCTGGACTCAACCAACCTGTTCGTGAGGTCCCTCACCTGCTCCAGCAGCAGCGTAGTCTCGCTTTTGCCGCCGGCCGAATCGTTCTTTTTTGCGATCGATATTTCGCCTTCCTGAATCTTGGCTTCGCCTTCCACCAGGAAACTGTGTTTGCGCTCAGCTCCGTTGATGCGGACGTTCTTCAGGATCGCGAGGAACCGGCCGCCGCCAAATTTCTCTTTCACGTAAGCTTCATCGAAGGCATGCGTGATGCGGGCAATGTAGTTGCTGTCCTTGGGGTCTTCCTTAATGATGGTTTTGTCCTGGCGATAGAGATAGACCATGCGGTCTTCCCATTCGCGCTCAGTCAGCCGGCCCAGCATCTCGAAGAAAGGGAGCTTGTCTAGTTTGATTGGTCCAGCGGTGGGCGCCAGATCAACAGGGGTGGGGGTTTTGTCACTGGCAGCGCCTTCCGCCGCGGCGACGCGCTTTACATCTGCTGGTTCTCTTTCGACTGCTGTTCCTGCTTTGGGCATAAATTCCTTTTCGGCTCTAAAACAAAAAACCCCGGAATAGACCTTTGATTGGTCCACTCCGGGGTTCCTTTGCGGGATTACCCGTAGAAATTAAATTGTAGGACTGCCTAGACTACCGTTATCGTTTGCTCATTCACAACTTTGCCATCGTTGCACATGCCATCGGCAAAGTTGCCGACGATCTTAACCGCACTCAGCTGAAGACGCAAGCTTTTCACCACGTCCCCCATAACTTTTTCTACAGAGCGTTCGCGCTCGGTTTCTTTCTCTGTGACTCCAACGCGCGAAGGCTGGTCGCTGGATCGCACCGTTCGGTTATGCACGATCACCAGGGCGACGCCTTTGAGTGCGTCTTCTGTCAGCGCCAGGCGTACCTCTATCTGGCCGTAGAAGCCGGGACGCGCGCTACGCTTAAGCTCTTGAATGATCCTTCCCGCGGGGATAGAGATTTCCGCGGACACTTCTGGGCTGGAAGACATAAGTGGCTGAACCTGCTCGGGGTTGTTCCATCGTAATCCGAGTTACGCCAAAGTCAATAGGAAAGCTGCTTATAAAAGGATTAAAGATTCCTATGTGTGCCTTTGTTTGTTGTCAGAGTCTTCGTCGCCTCGACTTCAGCGGTGAATTCCCTGCCGCCCACGCAAGGATTGTTCTCATCGCCATCAAACAATTCAGCAAGGTTGCAACTGCATGATCCGTTCCCCTCCGTCCAGACGAAAGTGGCCGAATCTAAATCCTCGTAGTCGTACACAGGGGAAAATACCTTTGTCTTCCCCGTCGCGATCTCTTTGATTGTCACTGTGACCTTCATTCCTCCGCCTCTAAACCCTTCGTACCCGCTGGTACCGGCCGGTGTAGGTACCAGGTCCGACACCGAGCGGTACCGTACTCTACTTTAGTCTACAAGATGCGCTGATTTCAGTTGCGCGAATTCGTGCGATCGGTTCAAATCACTTCGACGCGCAGAACGATCAAGGCTTTCGCAGCCATGATCCTTCGCCACGGGGACTTCCTCTGGATAAGAGTTGAAGTCCCCTCAATTGAAACCGCCTCCCCGACATCGCTGTTTGGTTTATCTGGTCTTCGCCGGGGGGCGGTTATCCGGATGGATCGCTCAGTGTGTCGGGGAGACGGTTCCACAAAAGAGAAGGGACCTGATGCCGACTGACTTGATCACCAGCGTTGGACGATTCAAGAAGTTCCCGTATATCTCCTCGCTGGGCTGCCCTGGGAAACCTTGCGGCGCCGGCAACAAATGTGGATCGGGCTCGTCCGGAGGGCAAATCCCCCGGCCGTCACTACTGACGTCGAGCAAATCCGGTCCCTACCTGGTGAATCAGCGCACTCCTCTCAATTCCACCCGCGTGCAGATCGGCCGCGGCGATCGGGGAATTGCCCAGACCATCCGCTACATGTATGGCGCGGTCATGGGGAATGAAGGAGTGGGCAGCGCAGAGATCCGCCGGCAGGCCCTCACTATCGTCCAGGGCGTAGCATCGCGGGACCAGCAGGGCGAGATTGCCACTGTGCTGCAGTGGGTCAAATCGAATATTGCGTTCCGCGGCGAATGGGCTGAGACAGTGCAAACGCCGCTGGTCACTCTCCAGCTCCGCGCCGGCGATTGCGATGACCAGTCAACCTTGATGGCGGCTTTGCTTGGATCTCTGGGATATAAGACCAGGTTCAAAACCGTCGCGGCCGATTCCAGCGCTCCCTACGCTTTCAGCCACGTCTACATTGAAATCTTTCAGCGCAAGACTGGCCAGTGGATCTCGCTCGACTCGACCGTCCCGCAATCTTTCCCCGGATGGCAGCCGCCACAAATCTTCCGCCAAAAAGCCTGGCGCACCATGGGCGAGCCTCCAGCCGCTGACCCTAGTGCCGATGCCAAGGCTGCTAAGGCCGCTGCCGATGCCGCCAGAACGCAAGCGATTTTTAATCTGCTCCAGCCGATCGCAAATGGTGTGGGCTCAAGAATTCAATACGGGGGCAAACAGCCCAAGACAGTGGACCTCAACTTCGGTTTGAACTCGAACACTACTGGCGGGATATCGCCCACTGTGGTGATTGCCGGCGGCGCCGTGTTTCTGGGAGTCGTAATGGCCATGGCGTTCAGCGGAAGAAGGGAGCGCGCATGAGCTTCGTCCAGTCGCGGTTCCCATTGCCCAGCGTCACAGGAAGAAACGGGGCGGTCCTCCCAATCTCATTTGCTCCCGGCCGATGCGCGGTGGACGTGAAGAGTGGAATTACCACAAAGCAGTCGCGTGTGATTCGCCCGATCGTGCAGCGCGCAAAGTTGAGCATCGTTCCGGCAAACCGTTCCCTGGGAGAGTTAGCCGGCTTCTGGGATTCACTGACAAAGGCAATCACCGGAGCAGCCAAAGGATTTGCAGTTGGCGGGCCAGCGGGCGCCGTGGCTGGTGGAGCTGGAGGCGCAATTGATGGAAGCGTCGGTAACGGAAAAGGCAAGGGACAGCCGGCACAGCCGCAACAGCAGCTCGGTCCACTGGCCGGCGTAAACACCGGAACAATTGTAGGAGTTGGGTTAGGCTTCACCGCTTTGATTTTGGTACTGGCCAGCGGGTTAGGCAGAGGCAGATAAGGGAATTTATATATGGCATTCATTTCTCGTACTCTCGGCAAGGCAAGCTCACGGCGTGCGCCCGCGGGATTTGCTCGAGGTCCTCACGTCAGACTCAGAGGCATGGGCGATCTGGGAAAACAAACAGCCGCTGTCCGCTCCATCGCGCGAAGTCTTCCCACCATCCGCTTCAGATTGCGCGGCCTGGGCGACACGCAATGCAGCATCGATCCCACAACCGGTGGACGCGTGTGCACCAGCGGCCCCGCAACGGGAAGCACGCCTGCCAGCACATGCACGAGCATCACGCCGCGTTATCTGCCCGATCCGACCTCGCAGCAATGGGCATGGGACAATCCGATGCCGGCGAATTGGATCTTTACGGGGCGTGACAACGTAAACTCCGCTTATGACATGTACATGAGGCAGGATGGCCAGGCATTCGCGGCCGTTGGCCCTGGCGGCGGTTTCATGTACAACGATCCGCGGCGCGCAACCGTTCCCGCGTATGGTCCTTGCGTCGCGGCAACTCCGGCGCCAGTACCGGTCCCCATTCCCACGCCGGCTGTGGTCGATCAATCGACGGGGCAGCCCACAACTATCCAGCCGGTGGCTACGCAACCTTATCTGCCCTCGCCGATGGTGTCGTCCGCACCTGCGCCGGCATTCTCCAGCGGCAGCAGCACTCCCTGGGGAACTTATCTGATGTATGGCGGTCTGGCGATCGGCGGGCTGCTGGTTTTGAAAATGCTGGGGGTAATCAAGAAGTAGATGCCCTTTGTAAACGCCAAATTCGCATTGCCCACCGTCTCAAAAGCTGACGGCTCGCTCGGCGGTTACGTCCAGTATCCCGCGAACCCGCGCGGCCAGCAGTTCATCTGGCCGGCGCAGAGGATCGCGATACTCCTGGCCAAGCAAAAAGCGGATGCGGCAAAAAAGAAATCGGGAACGCTGGGGCTGGTCCATTCCAATTCGCAGATTGCAAGCGACGTGTACAACGCCGGTCCGGATGGAACGGGTAAAACGCTAAAGCCGGATGGTCCGGCACAGCAACCCCAGCCGCAATCGAACCAGGGCATGAGTTACGCGCTGGCCCTGGGCGGAATACTTGTCGGCGGCGGAGTCATCATTGCGCTGACCAAAGCTTTGAGCGGCGGCACCCGGACTGGCCGGCCGATCCCCGGCGCTCACGTTTACGAGGGGTTGTAAAAAATGTTTGTTAGCAAATCTCCAATCCGCAGCAGAGTGATGGTCCTGGGCGATACACCGCTGGACTATCTTCGCAACGCTTTGCCCAGCTGGGCAGGCGGGATGGAGATCACTCCCAACCAGGCGCAGAACATCGCCACTGATGTGTCCAGCATTGCTCCTGGCCTGGCGTGTGGCAGCCCGGAGTGGAAAAAGTTTGTTGCCGCCTGGCAAGCACAGGGAAAAGACCCCAAGAAGATGCCGCAGTGCATCGACAGCGCCGGCACCTGGGTTAACCAGACGGCCCAGCAGATTTTGAACGACAACCAGAAGCACGGTTGCGATGACGTTCCCTGGTACCAGCTTCCATTTTCCAATTGTGGCGGCACCGGCAGCGTGAATTGGGGATTGATCCAGTGGGGAACTATCGCGTGGATGGTTGGCGGCGGAGTACTTGCGATATGGGCGCTTCCAAAAGTGGCAAAGGTTTTGGCGAAATGAATTGGTTTGGCAAATACGTAGTCGAGCGCAACGGGCTGGTCCACTGGGATGAGGGAATGCTGGTGACCGACGAACCGCTAAGAAAGGCGTGTGAGAACGATCCGTTGGTTGCATTCATCATTGGGACCTCATCAGTTTTCGGAGTGGTAGTAGGCCAGGCATGAAGACGAAGCGCAAAAACCCGCAGATGCAAGAACTCACCTATGACCAGGTGGAGTCACGCAAGGACCGCGGCGTCGAGGGACTGCGCAGAATGGGCGAGGCGTCCCGCGCTGAAACTTTGGATGATGAATCGGTTGAAGATTTTGCGGAGCGCAAGGGAATCACGATCGTGAACCCGCGAAAAAAGACTGCTGTGTCAACAAAGCGCCGCAAACGATGCCGGATATGTAAGGGGTTGACACACCCAGCTGCCATGAGGAAGAGCGGCATATGTGGTGCTTGTGAGGATAATCCTCCCACTCCCCGCGGCCGGCGTCGCAATGGCGAGATCGAGGATGCGCAGCAGATGTTCCAAAAGTTCCACGGCCGCAAGTCCACCACGATAGAGGAAGTGAAGGAACGCCAGAACTATCGCAAGACAATGAGCGGCCTGGGCGTGCTGATGTTCTTGCGTACCGATCTAACCCAGGAGTGGAACGGCAAAGGCGTAGGGCTCACGTTCTCAGAAGAGGACAAAGTTATCGTGGCCAGCGATCCTGCCGGCAACCAGATTTACTTCCTGGGCGGCAATCAGGATGTGACTGGAATCCTGCCCAAGCGGGGAGTGCAAGGGAACAAGGATTTCATCGACATGGGCGAGTGTGACGTGATCATCTACACCGCCGACAAGGATTTCGACAATTTTGAAGAGAAAGACTACCAGCACGAGTTTGGAGAAGAATCCGGAGAACGCCCTCGGCTGATGTTTGATCGCCTTAACCAGCAGCTCTACCTCATTGGCGGAGCGTATGAAGTGAAAAGAGAAGGGATTGTGAATTGAAATGAGCAGCGCAACCGTAACCCCCAACAGAGCGCGACGCGCCCACGCCCAGCCGGCGGAGGAATCGTTCGCGGCAAAGGCCACTGATTTGCTGGAACAAACTCTTGAGCGCCAGCGCGAATTGATGTTGCAGCGCGAGTACCAGGTGCTGGGCACAATCGATTTCATCTGGGTAGTGCGCGAGTCTGGGCTGATCAAGATGGACTATCGCAAGAGCGGCCCGAATCTCGGCTTCAATTCTGAAACCGGCGACTTCCTGTTGCTCACGGCCTGGCGGGGACTGCCCGACCTGGCAGAGCAATCGCAACCTTGCACGGCCTGCCTGGGAACATGCGGCGACTGCCACGGCAAAGGCAAGAAGCCTTGCACTCTCACCGGATGCGCCGGTAGCGGATACCTGAAAGTTAAGTTTGGACTCTGCCCCGATTGCCTGGGCGGGAAGTTTAAAAAGACCAAGCCAAAATGCCAGACGTGCAACGGCCGCGGCGAAGTGGCTGAGCCGGAAAAATGCAAAGGGTGCGACGAAAACGGATTGGCGGCATGCGCGCCTTGCCGCGGGACTGGGAAAGTTTCCACCGGGAAAGCCAATGGCAAAGAGGATGGCTTCAATGCGGAGTTGCAGCAGTTTGTTACGGTGCCCAAATGCACGAGCTGCAATGGCACTGGCAGGACGGCGGAAACCAAGCCCCAGGACTGGAAGCAGTTTGTGAATGGCCGGCTGGGCAAGCGGATCGCGATCGGGCCAATCCAGCGCATCGTGTGGCACACGCTGGGGGTTGGCTCAGTGTTTCAGCAATGCCAGATTTCACCCGACAACGGCGGCAACCTGATGGTGCTGCTGTTGGAAGGAGAGGATCCGGGAGCAAAACAATATCTGGTGGGAGGAATCCCTCAGATCAAGTGAAAAAGTTCTTGAGCTAACAGCCAGAAGCTAGCAGCTAGTAGCTGATTTTCAAAACCGCCCCTCACGTTTCAGTTTTGCGGACCTTCGCAAACCGGAACGGCGAGGGGCTTTGCATTTTGCAACACATGTTTAAGCAACACAAGGGAGAAGGCACATGCCGGAGTTCAGACGAGTTCGATTGATCAACCCCCGGAAAAAGAGTTCACGGTCCCGACGCCGCGCACAGCGCAACCGGAAAGGACGCTTCGTAAAGCGTTCCGCCGCGCGCCGCAGCAGCGCCATGAGGCCACGCCGCAGAACCACGCGGACCGTTCGCAGAGTTTCACGCCCAAGAGCGAGGGCGCGCAAGAAAAACCCGCTCGGAGAGGAGTTGATACTTTTGAGCAATCCACGCAGAAAGAAACGCACCACCAACGGCCGGCGTCGTCGCCGGACCACCAATCCATTCCAGATGGCCACGAGGCGGCGCCGGCGCAGCAATCCGCAGCGCAGCTTCCGCCGCCGTCGCAACCCCGTCACACGCGAGGGAGCGAAGACGTTCGCGATCGAAGGCGTCAAAGCCATCGCAGCGGGCGCAGTCGGCGCAGTTGGAACGCGCGCCATTGTGCAAGGCATCTTGGGCGACAAAAACGTCGGCATGATGGGCTATGCGGCCAACCTTGCCGTTGCCTTGGGCGGAGGCTTCCTGCTTTTCAAGTTTACGAAGAGCAAGAGCATCGCGCTGGGCTGGGCTGTAGGCGGAGCTGCCAACACCGTGCAGCGGATCTGGTCGGAGAAGGTCAGCATGACTTCACCCGCCGCCGCCGCGCCGGCTTTGGGCGACCTCGACTATTCCAGCAATGGCATGGGCGGAGTCGGACTGAGCGGTTACGTCAACACTGGATACGCGCTGCCTTCGGTCACCGGACCGGATGGAACTATTCAACCAGCGTTCCAGCCGCAATTGCCCGCAGTGGCAGCCGCGGCCGGATCAGTGTCGCAGCCTAGTGGCGTCGCGCAGAGATACGCGCCTCGCTATTAAGCCGAAAGCCTTTTAACCCAAAGGCGATCACCCAGCTCCGGCTGGGAATCGCCCAACACTTTAACGACCTCAGGAGGAGGTGAAAGACGATGAAGAATTTCAATCAGCAACAGGGCGATGACCGCTTTCTGCCCCGATACAGAACGTATCGCGAGCTGAAGGCCAGCAATTTTGGCAAGCGCGTGCGTTGCTCCAATCCGTCCGTTGGTGGAATTGAGGACCTGGTTACCCAGCCGATCTATGACTCGGTATCGTTCGCCGCCGGCGCTGCGTTTGCCGCGCAGACGATGTTCCAGACCATCAAAGGGCAGAACGGTAAAACGCTCGCCCAAACCAACATGACCGCGGCCGGCGCTCTGGTGAACCCTCAGCGTTTGAACTGCCGCGCGCTGCGCGTGTGGATCTCCAATTCCACCGTTCCCGTGGATCTCTTCAACTTGCTGCAGAACGTCAGCATCGAGGTGAAGTTCAACGGCAAGCCGTACTTCCAGGGACCGCTGGGCCTGCTTACCGCGGGTTGTGGCGCCATGGTTACGGCGGCTGCCCAGGTGGGCACCGCGCCTG
>C688J18823_10000028_pt1 | contig 85362 bp, 80 predicted proteins | sample HopSoiMetagenom1_FD_18823 | JGI IMG/M metagenome (IMG submission 18823)
CGGTGACGTTCAAGCCGTTCGAAGGATCGCCGCCGTCGGCGTAGGGATCTTCCGTCGCAGGGATGTACGCGCCGCCGCCGATGATGATGGCGCCGCCCGTCGTGGTCTGCGTGCCGCCTCCGGCCTGGTTCTGCGTCGGCTGGGGACTGGAGGAGCCGGGAGTCTGCGTCTGCGGGCTGGTGGGGGTCTGGGTCTGCGGGCTGGTGGTCACCCGCGTCTGTGGACTGGTGGTCGTCTGCGTCTGCGGACTGACCGTGGTCTGCGTCTGCGGACTGGTGGTGGTGCGCGTCTGCGCGCTCTCCACCCCGAAGCCGCCGTCGAGGGCAAGGCCCGCCCCGGCGCCGCCGTCCAACGCTTGCCCTGCTCCCATTCCTCCATCCAGACCCGCCCCGCCGCCGAAGCCCGCATCGAGCGCCACGCCTGCGCCGGCTCCGCCGTCCAGGGCCACTCCCGCGCCGACGCCGCCGTCGAGCGCGCCGCCTCCAGCCGTGCCTCCGTCGAGCCCGGCGCCCACGCCGAAGCCCGGATTGGTGTCCGGCTGGGTCTGGTTGGGACGGTTGGCGGGGGGCTGTGCCGGCGCTTTCGGCGCTGGCCGCTGGACGGGAATCGAATGGCCGCTGGCACCTTGCGCGCGGGCGGCCTTCGCCATGCCCACGCCTAGAACTGCCGCCGCCATTGCCACCGGAAAGCGCGCACGAACGCCCATCGCTTCTCCTTTTGAAGGAAAAGCTGTGCAGCGGGCGCCGAGACGCAACGCCTCGGGCAGGCGCGGCCTCGCCGTCGCTCAGCGGGGGAGCCGGTGGGCGTGCACCTGCTCCACCAGCGCCTTCACGTTGTCGACCGGCGTTCCCACCATCACGCCGTGGCCGAGGTTGAAGACATGGCCCGGGCCGGCCTGGCCGGCGAGCTCCAGCACGCGGGCAACGCGGATGCGCTGCTCGGCCAGCGGCAGGAAGAGGGTCGCCGGATCGAGGTTGCCCTGTAGCGCCACGCCGGGGCCCACCCTGCCGCGCGCCACGTCGAGCGGCACCCGCCAGTCGACGCCCACCACGTCCGCGCCGGTGGCTGCCAGCTGCCCCAGGAGCTCGCCGGTCTCGACGCCGAAGACGATGACCGGCTGGGGATCGCGCGCGTCGCGCCGCAGGCCAGCGATCACCCGCGCGAGGAAGGGCGCGCCGAACTTCGCGTAGTCCTCCGGGCCGAGCGCGCCTCCCCAGGAGTCGAAGATCTGCAGCGCGTGCGCGCCGGCCGCGAGTTGCGCGTTGAGATAGGCGATCAGCGTATCCGAGATCTTGCCCAGGAGCGCCTGCGCCAGCTTCTCGTCGCTGAAGAGGGCAGCCTTCGCCTTCTCGAAGCCGCGCGAGGTCTTGCCCTCGATCATGTACGCCGCCAGGGTCCAGGGCGCGCCGCAGAACCCGATCAGCGGCACGCGCCCGTCGAGGCGCCTGAGGACGCGACGGATGGCCTCCGTCACATAGCCCAGCTCCTGCTCGGGATCGGCGACGTGCAGCCTGTCCACGTCGGCGCGCGAGCGGAGCGGCTCCGGGAACTGCGGCCCCTGATCCTCGAGGACGAGCTGCATGCCCATCGCCTCGCAGACCACCAGGATGTCGCTGAAGAGGATGGCGGCATCCACGCCCAGGATGTCCACCGGCTGGAGCGTCACCTCGGCGGCGAGGTCGGGCGTCTTGCAGAGCTCGAGGAAGGACACCTTGGAGCGGACTGCGCGGTACTCGGGCAGATAACGGCCGGCCTGGCGCATCAGCCAGATGGGGGTCCGATCCACGGGCCGGCGCTTGCAGGCATCGATGAACCGGAAGGACATGGTTGACGGCCTACCACGGTTTTGCGACTCGCACCCGGACGCGGATCCCCCGAGCGACATTCGCGAGCCCCTAGGATCTCCTCGCCACTTGCTGCAACTCCAGCACGGCTTGCCCGCCCTTCCAGACCCGCACCGTCCCGCTGCTCTGCGACACCGAGATCGCCACCGCATTCGTCTCCACCGTAATCGCCGCGGCCGCGGCGTGCCGCGCCCCCAACCCGAGCGGCAACTCCACATTCCCTTCCCCGGTCTGCAGATATCTCCCCGCCGCCAGCACTACGCCGTCCTCGCGGATCACGAACGCCCCATCCAGCACCGCGAAGTTCTTCAGCGCCTCGCGGATGCGCGGGTCGAGCACGTTGCGCTCTGCCTCCGAGATTCCCTGGAACGGATTCAGCGTCAGCTGCTGGCTGTGCTCCATCACGTCGGTCGAGTCGCCCAGCACGAAGATGGTGCCGATGGGGTGCCCCTCGAAGCCTTCGTGGCCGATGGCCATGGCCAGGGAGACGAGCGCCTCCACCACCTGCGAGCTGAACTCCGCCCCCAGCCCCTGGGTATCGATGGAGGCCTTCTCCTCGAACCCGCGCCCGATCTGCAGCCGCACCACCGTGTCGGGAAGTCGCGCGCCGCTGCGGCCGGTCAGGCAGAGCACGTCCTCGCCGTCGCGCAGCACGTTGGCGGTGACCGCGGCCACCAGCGCCACCTTGACCTTCTCGACCCGTGAGTAGTCGTAAGGTGGGACGGTGACGCAGGTATACCCTTGCTTGCGCAGGTTCTGCGCCAGCTGCTCCTCGCTGACCGCGTAGATGATCTTCCTCTTGATGGGCCTTCCCCGCATCTCCTCCTTGGAGAGCGGCACGTCCGAGACGAGCAAGAGGTGGTCCACCGCCGGCCGCGCTGCCAGCGTCAGGATGCTGCGCAGGAATTCGCGATCCAACTTGCTCTCTGCCATGCTGGTTTGCCTTGACGGGACCCTAGCCGGTTCCTAGTATTCCGCCTCTTTTTTGCCGGCCAACATCCCGGAGGCCGCTCATGGCAACAGGTCGGGCAGCAGCGTTGCGCGGGGGCAGTACCTTGAACCAGAAGGACTTGAAGCGCTTCAAGAAGATCCTCGAGGAGTCCAAGAAGAACCTGCTCCTGAGCGCCCGCAAGACGCTCACCGAGGAGGCGGCCTTCGACACCGACGACCTGCCTGACGAGATCGACCTGGCTTCTTCGGAGTACACGCAGAGCATGGTGTTCCGCCTGCGGGACCGCGAGAAGTTCCTCCTCAAGAAGATCGACGACGCCCTGGCCCGCATCGAGGGCGGGACCTTTGGGGTGTGCGAGATCTGCGAGGAGGAGATCTCGGTCAAGCGCCTGGAGGCACGGCCGGTGACGACCATGTGCATCCGCTGCAAGGAAGAGCAGGAAAAGCAGGAAAAGTCGTACGGCTGATCCTGCTCAGTGCCGGGGGGCGATGGCGCAGCTCGCCTCCGTATACTCCGGCAACAGCTCCTTCATCGGCCGGTCCCCGCACGACGGGCAGGCCGGGTCCCGCGCGTACTTCACCTCGCGGAACTTCTGGTCCAGCGCGTCGTAGAGCAGCAGGCGGCCGACCAGCGGCTCGCCCTTTCCCAAGAGCAGCTTGATCGCCTCGACCGCCTGCACGAGCCCGATGATGCCGGGCAGCACGCCCAGCACGCCCGCTTCCTGGCAGCTGGGCGCCAGCTCGGGAGGCGGAGGCTCGGGGAAGAGGCAGCGGTAGCACGGCCGCCCGCCGCCGGGCACGAAGGTGGTGGCCTGGCCGTCGAAGCGGAAGATCGACCCGTGCACGTTGGGCTTCTCCAACAGCACGCAGGCGTCGTTGACCAGGTAGCGCGTCCCGAAGTTGTCCGACCCGTCGACCACCATGTCGTACTTCGAGAACAGCTCGATGGCGTTGTCGCGGTTGAGCCGCAGGCGGTGCTCGTCCACCGCCACCTCGGGATTCAGCCCCTGGATGGTCTTGCGGGCCGACTCGGTCTTCGGCATGCCGATCCGGTCGGTTGCGTGCAGGATCTGCCGCTGCAGATTCGATTCGTCCACCACGTCGTCGTCGACGATGCCCAGCCGGCCTACACCCGCAGCCGCCAGGTAGAGCGCCGTGGGCGAGCCCAGGCCACCCGCGCCGATCAGGAGCACCTTGGACTTGAGCAGCTTCGCTTGCCCGGCCTCTCCCACTTCCGGGATGAGCAGGTGGCGGCTGTAGCGGGAGCGCTGCGCGTCAGTGAGCTTGACCGGCATCTCCAGCGGCAGGCCGGCGTCCTTCCATGCCGAGTAGCCGCCGCTCATGCTGCGCACGCGGCTGTAGCCCATCTCCTTGAGCGTGCGGGCGGCGAGCAGCGACCGCGTGCCGCCGGCGCAATAGAGCACCAGGTCGGCGCCGTGGTCGGGGACCACCTCTTCGATGCGCAGCTCGAGAAAACCGCGAGGCACCGGCTTGGCGCCTGGCAGCATGCCTGCATCCGTCTCCTGCTTCTCGCGAACGTCCAGGAGCACCGGCTTGGGCGACTGCCGCGACAGCTCGGCCGGGGTGACCTCCGGAATGACCGCGCGTGCGTCCTTGAGCAACTCTGACTTGGTCTTCATGGTGGACATTCTAGCCTGTTGTGCAGTGCGTCGAGAGCTGGGTTGTCCGATGGGCATCCGCTGCACATCGTGTTCCAACGGAGGAGGGGATGCCCGACCAGCAACATGGTTCCATCCTGCGCCGCGCGGGGCCGCTGATGCTCGCACGGCTCGGGGTGGCCGCAGTCACGTTCGCCATCCCCATGGTGCTTGCTCGCCTGCTCCTGCCGGCGGAGTACGGCACATTCAAGCAGGCATGGTTGCTTTCCAACACGCTCTTCCTCGTGCTGCCGCTGGGCCTCAACCAGAGCCTCATCTACTTCGTCCCCCGCGAGCCCGCCAAGACGCGGGCCTGGGAGTCGCACGCGGTGCTGCTCACCACCGCGCTCGGCGCGCTGGCGGCAGTGTTGCTGCTGGCGGGCGGCCCGCTGGTGGCGGCTGCCTTCCACAACCCCGAGCTGGCCGGGCTGATGCCGTACATCGCGGCCTTCACCGCCTTCAAGCTGGCCGCGTCGTGCTTCGATCTCGCCTGGATGGCGGAGGGCCGCATCAAGGCCAGCGCGCTGGTGCGCATTTGCTCGGAGGCCTTCTACACCGTGTGCATGCTCGGGGGCGCCCTGCTCACCCACACGCTGCAGGGGGCCTTCACCGGCGTGGTGATCGCCACCTTCGCCAAGGCGCTCGCTTGCTGGATCGTGCTGGCCCGCCCCGGATTCACCATCCTGCCGCGCGACCTCCGCCGCCAGCTCGCATACGCGCTGCCCTTCGGCGCCGCCTTCGCGCTGGTGATCCCGCAGCAGCAGTTCCACAGTTATCTGGTGTCCGCCACGGTGACCTCGGCGGCCTTCGCCGTCTACGCGGTCGGCTGCTTCCAGCTTCCCATCGTCGACATGCTCTACACGCCGGTCAGCGAAATTCTCATGTTGGGCATCGCCGAGCACGACGCGCGCGACGACAACGCGGGCGCGCTGGGGCTCTTCCGCGAGGCGGTGGCGCGGCTCTCCTTTGTCTTCGTGCCCACCATGGCGGTGCTGGCCATCACCGCGCCCACGCTGATCCAGTTCCTCTTCACCGATCGATATCTCGGCGCCGTCCCCATCTTCCGCCTCGCCATCGTCTCCATCCCCATGGCGGCGCTTCCCCTGGACGGCGTGATGCGCGCGCGGGCGCAGAACCGCTTCATGCTCCGGGTGGCCGTGCTCAAGCTGGCCTTGACGGTGCCGCTGGTGTGGCTGGGGTTGCGCCTTCTCGGTCCCATCGGCGCGCTGGGCGGCTGGATCTGCGCCGAGGAGACCTGCCGGATGATCCTGCTCCACCGCGCAGCGCGCCTGTTCGGCACCACCATGGCCGGCGCGATGCCGCGCGAGCTGTGGCTCCAGATCGCCGCAGCAGCGATGGCGACCATGCCTTCTGCCCTGGCGCTGCACCTGGCCTCTGGGCCGCTGCTGCTGCAGCTCCTCGTCTGCGGCCTGGCCTTCTCCATCGTCTACCTCGCGGCGCTGCGCCTGTCGGGCGTGCTGCCGCCGGTGCGGACCTGGGTGCCGCAACGCAAGCCCGAGCCCGTCCCCCTCGTCCAGGAGGCTGCCTGATGCGGGTAGCGTACGTGAACTACGGGCATCAAAGCGGGGTGACCCCCAACGTGACGCGCGCGCTGGCCGCGCTGGGCCACGAGCTGGTGACGGTGGACCCCACCTCCGTGCTGGCCCTGCGCGATCCGCGCACGCGCCTGCCGCGGCCCACGCCGCGCGTGCTGCTCTCCATCGCCGCCAGCGCGGTGAGGCATGGCCCCCAGCTCATGCACCACCGCTGGAACACGGTGTACGCCTTCGACCAGCATTCGCGCCGGGCGGGCGAGCTGCTGGAAGCGCTCGATCCGCGCCCCGACGTGGTGCTGCAGAACGGCGCGCTCTTCGCGCCGGGCCGGCGGCCGCGCTTTCCCTACGTCCTCTTGCTCGACAACACCTGTCGCCTCGCCGAGCGCCAGCCGCCGGTGCCGCAGGCGGACATCGGGGCGCACATCGAGTTCGGCAGGGCGTGGCTCGAGCGCGAACGCGAGACGTACCGGCGCGCCATGGCCATCGCCACCTTCTCGGCCGTCGTGCGCGATTCGTTGCTCGAAGACTACGGGGTCGATCCCGCGGCGGTCCACGTGGTGGGCGCCGGCGCCAACGTGGTGCCGCGCGCGGAGCCGCGCCGCGAGGACGACGGCAACACGCTGCTCTTCGTCGGCAAGGACGGCTGGCGCCGCAAGGGCGGGCCGGTGCTGATGGAAGCGTTCTCCATCCTCCGCCGCGCGCGTCCGCAGCTCCGCCTGCTGCTCGCAGGACCCACCGAACCGTTGGACCTGCCGGCGGGTGTCACCAACCTTGGGCTGGTGCCCTTCGAGTCAGTGGAGCGGCTGCTCTCGGAAGCGACGCTGTTCGTATTGCCGACGCTGCGCGAGCCGTTCGGGATCGCCTTCCTCGACGCGATGCTCTGCAAGGTGCCGTGCATCGGCACGCAGGTGGGCGCCGTGGCGGAGATCCTCGGAGAGGCGGGCATCTGCGTCCCGCCGGCAAATGCGCAGGCGCTCGCCACCGCCATGGCCGACCTGCTCGACGACGCACCCAGGCGCGCGGCGATGGGCGAGGCGGGCAGGCGCCGCGTCCTCGAGCGCGGGTACCTGTGGCCGCAGGTCGGCAAGAAGCTCTCCGACATCCTCGCGGCGTCGCAGGATCGCAAGCACGCCGCGTGAGCCCCGCCTGCATCAGGCGATCACGCCGGTCGAGATCAAGGAGAGCGTGTAGGCGGTGGTGAGCGTCCAGGCAGCGAAGAGGGAGACGGGAAAGAGCCAGTCGCGGATGGTCTGCATTGGGTTGCTCCTTTCGGTAGACCCATAGAGCGAACCCCGTGCCAACCCGTTCTCAGAGGGAGAGACGGGGCGGGCCCTGATCCGGAGCGGGATTTCGCGTCCCGGAACCGGACAGGTTGTCCAAAAAAAAGGGCGGGCCCCTCCGGACCCGCCCTTCACTGCTCCCTGCCGCCCACCCCCGCGGGGGCAGGGTTCCAGCAACCTCAGGCGCGCGCAGCGCGGCGGCGCCGCAGCGCGAAGAACGCGAACACCGGGATGGACAGCCAGAGCGACTGCGCGCCGGTGCTGGAGCAGCCGCCGTGGGGGAAGCCCGCCGCGGCAACTTGCGGCTCCGAGCTGCCGCCGGTGCTGGTGGAGCCGCAGGCGGTCGTGTCGCAGGTGGTCGTGCCGCCGCCGGTCCCGCTGCCGGTGCCGGTGCTGCCCGAGCCGTCCCCGGCGCCCGGGTCGGTCGGTGCCACATCCTTGCCCAGCGCGTGGAGGATCAGCGCGGCCAACTCGGCGCGGGCGCTGTCCACCGCCGCGGCGCTCGCCGTGGACTGGTAGGTCTTGGGGAAGAGGCCCATCGCGATGGCCTTGGCCTGCTCGCCCGCGCCCAGCTTCTTGGCCAGCGCCAGGAGCTCGTAGTCCTCCATGCCGTCGCGGACGCCCTTCAGGCGCAGCGACTCCACCGGGATCTCGGTGCTGCCGCCGATCTTCGCGGTCGTGCCCGGGTAGAAGAGCGTGCCGTCGCCAGTGCCACCGAAGGCGGTCTGGTTCGTCCAGGCGTCGCCGTTGAAGTACGCCATCGTCATCTCGTAGTAGAGCTCGCCGCTCATGTCGTAGGCGAAGGACATCCACTCCATCGAGCGGTTGCGCGTGCCGTCCGAGTCGATGGCGTAGGTGGGCCAGCCGGTCTCGCCGGTGCCGTCACGCCCGCCGCCCACCGAGCTGCAGCCAAAGCTCATGCAGCTCTGGTACCACCAGGTGTTGGCGCCGAACTTCGCGCGCTGGTTGCCGGCCTCGTTGGAGCCGGGCTTGCCCTCGACGAAGTTGATCACCGGCACGAAGAGGTCGATGCCGCTGACGCCGTTGTTCTTCGCCTCCCAGGTGGTGGTGGTCACCAGCGTGGGCATCGACGGATCGCCCGCGCGCACGTTGGCGATGCGGCCGGGGATGTCCGTCCACTTGCAGGTGAGGGGCGGCTCGTCGCAGACGTAGGCGAAGAGCGTGGTCGCGGTGGTCCAGCCCTTGTCCTTGAAGTGCTGCGACCAGCCCTTCACCGTGGGGCCCGCCAGGGCGCCGTTGACGCTGACGGAGGTCAGCTTCGCTCCCGACAGGCGGGTGTTGGCCGTGCCGTCGAGGAACGGGCCGGCGTACTGGTCGAAGGCGCCCCAGTTGCCGTTGCCGCTCGAGTCGAGCGTCGAGGTGTAGTACGGCTGGTGGATGGAGACGTGGTTGTCCAGCGCGGCCTGGATGTAGCGCGCGCGCAGGGCCATGTCCTTGTCGCCGCCCGAGCAGCCGCCGTCGCCATGGCCCATGCAGGGGCCGTTCCATGCCATGCCGAAGGCCGTCTTCAGCGTGGAGGTGGAGGGGACGTCGAAGTCCCACACCGTCAGCTCCACCGCGACGTCCTGCGTGATGCCGCCGGTGACGTGCAGGGTGCCGGTGTACTTGCCCGCCGGCGTGCCCTGCGGCGCGTGCACGTCCACCAGCACGGCGCGGCTCTCGTTGGCCGGCACGTTGAAGGGGAAGGCGTTGCGCTTCTCGCCGACGATCGGGTCGACGTCGGGAACCAGCGCGTCCGGCCACATGCCCGCGGCGCCGTCGCCGCCGGTCTGCTGCGGCACGTTGATCAGCGCCTCGCGGTAGAGGACCACGTCGCGGCCAGAGATGGTGTGGCCCTTGCCGTCGTCGAGGCCCGACAGGCTCATCGAGACGCCCGCGGCCTGGCCGGTGACCACCACGTGGAAGGCTTCGAACTCGTTCTTCGCGGCCGCGATCCTGGCGACTGCGGCAGCGCCTGCAGGCGGCTGCGCGGACGGGCGGATCTTCTGTGCGGCGGGGGCCACCCAGACCTGCGCTGCGGATGCGGATCCTGCGGCGAGCAAAGCGACGAACAGGGGGAGCGTCTTCACGTTGAGCCTCCTTGGCTGGCTGCTTCCCGGAACGACGGGGGTTTCCTCGTTCCGGTTGGCCAACTCAGGGGGCTTGCCGCTTATTGCACGGCCGGTGTGCTGCGCCGTGCCCAAAGCCGGGCGCCTATCGGGGGATCGGGGTCTTGCGCGGACGTCGACCTACAAGGCAGCAGATGCGGCCCCGGACGCCGTACAACGGCTCAGATCGGCCTGAAGCCCGCCTCTGTGCAGGAATCGACGCTTCCCGATCGAGTCGGGGGCGGGTTGTGTGTGGAAGAGACGAGCCAGCAAGCGAAAGCCAGATCGCCACCCCCAGGACAGAAGGCGGTGCGACGAGAGGCCCCTCCACGCCCGTCAGAGCGCATTCCGACTCGGCCGGAGAGCGCCTTTTGGCGTGCCTGGCGGTCGATCTGGAGGGGGTTGTCTCGTGGTTGACGCTGCTGCCCCTCGCCGCACCGACCAGGCGATGCATAGGTTGGCCGTCGTGCAGACCGCAGCCTTCCAGACCGTCCCCGAAGTGGCGCCGCGAAGGTGGCAGGCCGAGAAGGCGGGGCAACTCGCCTTCGCCGCCACCGCGCTGTTCGCGGCCCAGCTGTATCTCTCACCCGCGCAGTGGTTCCCGGTCCTGGAGCCGACCCACCACGCGGCCATCCTTTCGGTGGTGGGCCTCACCGCGCTGCTGCTGCGCCGGATGCTCTCCAACCAGCCGTTGTGGATGGGTTGGCGCACCGCGCTCCTGGCGGTCTACGCCGGGGCGGCGCTGCTCTCGCCGATCTGGTCGATCGCGCCGGAGAATTCGGCGGCGGGCGCGCTGGAGGTGGGCAAGCACTTCCTCTTCTTCGTCGCGCTCACCAACGGAATCGATACGCCGCGGCGCGTGCGGGTCGCGCTGGCGCTCTATGCGCTTGCGGCCATCGCGCCCGGGTGGGGCACCTTCAACAACTGGATCCACGACGAGCTCCTGGTGGAAGGCTTCCGCGGGCGGTGGCTGGGCGTGATGGCCGACCCCAACCACGACGCCATGGCGCTGGTGGGCGCGCTGCCCATCCTGCTCTTCCTCACCACCGGCCACGGACACCGCTGGCCGCTGCGCATCTTCGCGGCGCTGGGCGCGGTGGCCTGCATCGCCGGCGTCATCGCCACGCACTCTCGCGGCGGCTCCCTCGGCCTCGCCGTCGCGGTGGCGCTCTTTGCGCTGCTCTCGCGCCGCAAAGCCATCGCCGGCGTGCTGGTGATGGTGGCGGCTGCCGGCGTCTTGCTGCTCGCGCCCACCAGCTTTTGGCAGCGCAACGAGACCTCCACGCTGGGCGCCGAGGATCTCTCCATCGAGGGCCGACTCCAGGCGTGGCAGGTGGCGGAACGCATCTTCCACGAGCGGCCGATCCTGGGCGTCGGACAGGCCGCCTTCCTCGACGCGTGGAACCAGTACGCGCCCATCGACTCCAACCGCCTTTTCGGCCACCGGTACGTGGCGCACAACCTCGTATTGGAGGTGCTGGGGCAGCTTGGCCTGGTGGGCCTGATCGGGCTGATGGGCTTCATCGGCGCCTCGCTCTGGTCGGCCTGGAAGGCGCGGAATGGGGAGTTGGGAGGCGAGTCGCGCGCCGTGCTGGCGGCGCTGATCGGCTACCTCGTCTGCCAGATGTTCTCCGGCTATTCCAACAGCTGGTTCCTCTTCGCCCTCTGCAGCTTCGCCACCTGCTGCGACGCCTGGGGGTCGAGGCGCGCGCAGGAGACGGTGTGAACCAGCCGGTGGGAGTGCTGCGCGTCGTCGATCCGTTCCAGGCCGGCGAGGCCTGGGTGCCGCTCTCCCCGCCGGGATACCGAGTGGCGGTGGAGCCGCTGCCGTGGCCGCCGCGAGCCACCGACGTGGCGCGCATCGCGGCGGCGGCAGCGCGCGAGGGCGCGCGCATCGTCCATGCCTGCGGAAGGTGGGCCAACGTCATCGGCGTTCCGGCCGCCAGGCTGGTGCGCGCGAAGGCGGTCTGCACCGACCCGGGCCCGCTGCGGCTGGCCGAGGCGGTGGCCCTGCAGGCCGCGGACGCGATCATGTGCGACTCCCGGCAGTCGCGGGATCGCTGCGTGCGCAAGGAGGGCGTGCCGGCCCGGAAGGTGTGCGTGGTGCACCCGGGGGTCGACGTGGCGCGGTTCGCGCCGCGGGCGCCTGACGAGAAGCCCTTGATCGCCGCAGTGGGTGGGCTCTTCGCCCGCAACGGCTACGTGGACCTGCTCGAGGCGGTGGCGCGGCTGCGAGCCGAGGTCCCCGGCCTGCGCGTGATCTGCGCCGGGGAAGGCCCGATGCGCCCCGTGCTGGAGCAGCGGGCCGCCTTCCACGGGCTGCGCGATTGCGTGGAACTGCCAGGCCACCTGGCCGACGTCTCTGGCCTGCTGTCGCGCGCGCATGCCGCCTGGACGCCGGGACTTCGCGCGACGCTGGAGGGGATGGCCGCTGCAGTGCCGGTGGTATCGGGGTGGCGCGAGGTGGTGCCGCCGGAGTGCGTGACGCCGCGGCGAGACGCGACGGCGTTGGCCGAGCGCCTGCTCGCCTTGCTGCGGGATGCGCGGCTGGGGCCCGCCCTGCGCAAGCGGGCCGAGAAGGAGTTCTCGCTCGAGGCCTTCAGCGCGCGGGTCGCGGCAATGTACGGGGAAGTGCTCGCCTCGGAGCGCGCGGCAGCTTGAATTGACAGTGCCCTGTCTTCGCGCTACATCGCTGCGCCGCCGCGGGCTCCCAGGCCTGCAGGCGCGAGAGAACATGGGGCATTAGCTCAGCTGGGAGAGCGCCGCAATGGCATTGCGGAGGTCGACGGTTCGATCCCGTCATGCTCCACCAAGAAATTCAGGCCCGTATCCGCGAGGATGCGGGCTTGTTGTTTCCGCCCTCATCGGCGTCGAAGTCGATTCCGTCACTGAGTCCGTCACTGGTGACAGAACGCGCCCGAGGGAAGAGTGTACGGCGTACACTCGACCTGCCGCCGCGAGAGCCTAACGCTTTTCGCGGCCTCCAGCTTATGGCTGCTGCGCCGGTGTGCTCTCGCGTCTTGAGGGGCATCCCGCTACCCTTGGGAAGGCGCCGACGCTAATCTTTACGACGGAATTGCGCGAGAAAGCGCGAGGCCATCTCGATGGGCTCAGCCCGCTGTTATTGCGCTGGGCTGGGGCGCAGGACGCCGGGACAGCGCAGGTCCGCGAACAGATCGAGCAGGCGGCGGCGCTGGTGCCCGAGTCACAACGCACCCGAGTGCTGGGTCCCCTCACCCCGCGCGTGCGACGGACGATCAGGTCAAAGCGGCCGTCGGTGGGCTGCTTCTCGCGAAGATGATGGCGGATCACGGTTGGACGGTGGAATTGATGCGCGGTACATAGGAAACCGTCCACGGAACCGGCTCAACTCCACATGTCGCAACCGAGAGAAACGACGTTCCTAGGCAGCCAATAGCGGCTTCACCGAACTCGGTCCTAAGAGTTTGCTCCCCACCCAACCAACGAGCAGCGGGGTAACGAGCACCATGACATCAACGACCAACACACCGGTCGCCCCGTATACGCCGAACTTCTGTCCGGCGTACACAGCAGCCAGGAGAATGTGCGCGATGACCCCGGCAGACACGGACACCGCCAGCGCCTTGCCGCTCATCGCGCCGGATTTCATGACCGCGTAGATCATCCAGAAAAAAGCGGGGATGAAAAACAGCCCGCCTGTCAGGACTCCACCACCGGCCGCAAGGCCACCAACAATGGTGGAGACGACGTGAAGCGTTCCGTTGAAGATCAGCAAGCCGTACCAGCTCAACCCGATTACAAGGTTCCGCCGCGCGAGCAGTGCCGCAAGCGGCGCGGCCACCCACGCGATACCGAGGTTCACGAGCGGATAGTGTGCTAGCGGAATCGCACAGTCAGGGTTCGGCGGGTATCCGAGGTTCTTGCAGACCGCATCCGGCAGGTCGTAAGTACGGCCCATGAGATCGAACCCGTACTCCTCGAACATGTGGATCATGAGCAATGGCACAGCGAGCCACGCGAGCCAAACCGGGTCCCGCCAGCGGGAGACGGTAAGCTGGCTGCGCATCGCGTCCGTGTAGAGCATGACGGCCAATAGTGCCAAGCCCCCCCCAGACACAACCACGGCCACCCTAAGTGCCAGATGCTCCAGGTCATGGGGTTCCCCTCCGGCCAAGGACTGACGGGGAAAGCCTATCCGCGAACGCGGAGCGTAGGCATGCATCCTTGGTCCAATATAGAAAGCCGGTTGATATTGATCGCTTCGTACCCAGGCCGCCCTGACGGGGCCGGCTCACAAGGCGCGCGGCGCGCTTGGCCGATTCGCGGTCACGGGGAGTGAGCATATGGCGGTGGACCTCAAGGAAGCCCCGGACCGCTGCTGGCCCTGAGGCGCGAAAGGCCTTCTCCACCTTCGCTACGTTCTCGGCAAGATTCCGGACATACCTGCTGCTCCCCTAAGTTGGCGCTTTGCCAGGACACCAGTCAACAGGTACCATTGATGGGTGCCGTTGGAGGTACCGCCATGTCGGATCCCATCTTCAGCCGCGACGTGCGGCCCATCACCGATTTCAAGGTCAAGAGCGCCGCCATCGTCGAGCAGACCCGTCGCACGAAGCGTCCAGTCCTGATCACCCAGCGAGGCCGTGGCGTCGCGGTCGTGGTCGGCCTCGAAGAGTACGAGAGCATGAAAGAGGAGTTGGCGTTCGGCCGGGCGATCGATGAGGGAGCGGAGCAAGCGAAGCGCAAGGAGTTTGCCTCCAGCGCTGAAGTCGCCGCCGTGCTCGGCAAGCCGCGGCGCTGAGGGTGCGCATCCGCTGGACGCGCCTGGCGCTCGCCGACCTCATCTCCGCGCGCGACCACCTGGCCGCCGAGAATCCTCTTGCCGCAGAAGCGCTGCTGTCCAGGGTGTCGGAAGCTTTGAAGAGACTTCGAAAGCACGCGCGTTCGGGGCGAATCGTCCCCGAGCGGCGGTCGCTCGGGTACAGAGAGGTCATCTTGCCACCCTACCGACTCATCTATGCAGTCGCAGGAGGCGAGATCCAGGTGCTGCGGCTATGGCACTCGCGGCGTGATCCAACTGGAATCTAGTTTCCGGCGGGTGCGCCACGTCAAGCCGGCAGGGCACCGCTCGACGCCATCTTGCCGAGCAGCCACTGCAGACCCGACAGATGCTGCTGGTCGTGGCTGCGCAGGTAATGCACCAGCGCGCGGAGCGTGAGGCGGCCGTACTCGGCGAAGGTGCCGGTCCGATCGAGTTGGGCAGGGCTCAAGCCCCGCAGCATGTCGATGGTCGTCCTTCGCGACTCGCCAAAGGCCCGGAGCGCGAGGGAGAGGTCGGCCTCGTGGTAGCGCCGCGCCGCAGCCAGCTCGTAGCCGTCGATGGAGATCAGCGAGGGCCCCGACTCCTCGAGCAGGCGGCGGATGCGCACGTGGTAGCCGTCGGCCTCGATGTCGCGCAGGTGGCAGGCGTGGCCGAGCGCGGAGAAGTTCTCGGCGGGCGACCCTCCCCAGGATTCGGGTTGCCAGACGAGGAGCGCGGCGGGAAATACGCGCAAGGTTGCCTCCAGCTCGTTCGGCATCGCCCGCAGGCCAGCAAGGACGTCGTCCCAGGCTCGGGTCGCCGATTCTGCGCGGAGCGGATTCATGACGCCCTCCTTAGCACGCCTGTGGACGCGCTCGCGTCGCCGTCGTAAAGGGCAACGAATCGAGGAGGAGCCGCGGCCGGCGGTTGCCGTTGCATCGCACTTGCGATACATTGTGGTGGATGAAGACGTCCACCCTGCCGCCGCTCCGCGTCGAGCCTCGACTCCGCAGCGAGGCAGAGCGCCTGCTTCGCGAGGGCGAGACGCTCTCTTCCTTCGTCGTGGCTGCCGTAGAAGAGAGCGTGCGGAACAGGGCGCTGGAGGACGAGTTTGTGAAGCGCGGGATCGCTTCGGGCGAGAAGGCGCGCCGCTCAGGCAGGTACACGTCCGCAGTTTCGGTTGTGGCGGGGCTGAGACGGCGACTCTCCAANGCCCGAAAAGNNGCTNCTCGCGGTAAAGGCCNACGGCGGNAGTGANGNATCGCGTCCGGTTCACTGCNGATGCGANGNAGGACCTCGATGAGCTCTANGGCTTCCTNCTGGAAAAGGATCTGCACGCCGCGGGCGGCGCGCTGGAGGCGATCGAGGANGCACTGAAGCTCCTCGAGAGATTTCNTTTTTCGTGTCGCAAAGCCGCCGAGGGAAGACACGGGCCATTCCTTCGCGAGCTCGTCGTTACTTTCGGAAGCGCGGGCTACATCGTGCTCTTTGAGATCGAACGACGAGACACGGTCACCGTCCTGGCGGTACGTCACCAGCGCGAAACCGATTTCTACTGATCGAACCGGCGTCGGCAAACTTTGGTACCGTGCGGCCTCCATGCCCGCGCGCGACTACCTCGAACGCATCCTCTGCGCGCGCGTCTACGACGTGGCGGTCGAGACTCCCATCGATCCCGCACCCGGCCTCTCCGCGCGCCTCGACAACACCGTGCTGCTCAAGCGCGAGGACATGCAGCCGGTCTTCTCCTTCAAGCTGCGCGGCGCGTACAACAAGATGTCCCTGCTCCCCGCGGCGGCCCTCAAGCGCGGCGTGATCGCGGCGTCCGCCGGCAACCACGCGCAGGGCGTCGCGCTTTCCGCGCAGCGCCTGGGATGCCGCGCCACCATCGTCATGCCGGTGACCACGCCGCGCATCAAGGTGGATGCGGTGGTCGCCCGCGGCGCCGAGGTGGTGCTGGCCGGCGATGCCTACGACGACGCCTACCGGCACGCGAAGCAGTTGGAGCGGAAGCGCAAGCTGACCTTCGTGCACCCCTACGACGATCCGGACGTGATCGCGGGGCAGGGAACCATCGGGATGGAGATCCTGCGCCAGCACCCCGGCCCCATCCACGCGATCTTCGCGGCCGTCGGCGGCGGCGGACTGATCGCCGGCATCGCCGCCTACGTGAAGCGCCTGCGGCCGGAGATCCGGGTCATCGGCGTCCAGCCGGTGGACTCCGATGCGATGGGCCGTTCACTCGAGCAGGGAAGGCGCGTCACGCTCTCGCAGGCCGGCCTCTTCGCGGATGGGGTGGCGGTGAAGCGGGTGGGCAAGGAGACCTTCCATCTCGCCCGCCGCTACGTCGACGAGACCATCCGCGTCGGCACCGACGCCATCTGTGCCGCCATCAAGGACGTCTTCGAGGACACGCGCTCGATCCTGGAGCCCGCCGGCGCGCTCGCGGTGGCGGGAGCGAAGGCCTACGCGCAGCGGACCGGAATCAAGGGCCAGACGCTGGTGGCGGTGCAGAGCGGCGCGAACATGAACTTCAACCGCCTGCGCTTTGTCGCCGAGCGTGCCGAGGTCGGCGAGCGCCGCGAGGCCATCCTCGCCGTCAGCATCCCGGAGCGTCCGGGCAGCTTCCGGCTCTTCTGCGCGGTCCTCGGGCCGCGCAACATCACCGAGTTCAACTACCGCATCGCCGACGCCGACGAGGCGCAGGTCTTCGTCGGGGTGGAGATCCACAGCGTGGGCGAGACGGCGGAAATCGTCCGCACCCTCCAGAAGCACGGGTTTCGCACCCTCGATCTGTCCGACGACGAGATGGCCAAGCTGCACGTGCGCTACCTGGTCGGCGGGCACGCCGCCCTGGCCCGGAACGAGCTCGTCTACCGCTTCGAGTTTCCCGAACGCCCCGGAGCGCTCCTACAGTTCCTCTCGCGGATGCGCACCGACTGGAACATCAGCCTCTTCCATTACCGGAACCATGGCTCCGACTGGGGCAGGGTGCTGGTCGGCATGCAAGTACCGCCGCGAGAGTTGCCTCAGTTCCGCCGCTTCCTCGGCACGGTTGGCTATCCGTTCGTGGACGAGACCGCGAACCCCGCCTACCGGTTGTTCCTCGGCTAGGACGCGGTAGAAGATCCCCATGTCCCTCTCCACCCTCCGCGAGGCCCTGCGCGGGTCGAAGCAGGACTTCACCGAAGGCCCGGTGGCGCGCGCGCTGGTGCTGCTGGCCGTGCCCATGGTGCTGGAGACGCTGCTCGAATCGCTCTTCGCGGTGGTGGACATCTTCTTCGTCGCCCACCTGGGCGCCGATGCCATCGCCACTGTCGGGATCACCGAGTCGGTCGAATCGCTGGTCTATGCCGTCTCCATCGGCCTGGGCATCGCCGCGACAGCGACCGTGGCGCGGCGCACGGGAGAGAAGGATCCGGCCGCGGCCTCACACGCTGCCGGCCAGGCCATCGTTCTTGGCGTCCTGGTGGCGGCGCCGATGGCCGCCGCCGGTATTGCCTTCGCGCCCGCCATCCTCGGCCTGCTCGGCGGCTCCCCGGAGGTGCAGCGCGGTGGCGCCGGATTCGCGCGCGTGCTCCTGGGCGGCAACGTCGCCGTCCTGCTGCTCTTCCTCATCAACGCCGTCTTCCGCGGCGCGGGCGACGCGACCATCGCCATGCGCTCGCTCTGGCTCGCCTCCGCCTGCAACATGGTGCTGGGGCCGCTCTTCATCTTCGGGGTGGGTCCTTTTCCCAGGCTGGGCGTGATGGGCGCGGCGGTGGGCACGACCATGGGCCGATCGATCGGCGTGCTCTACCAGCTGACGCAGCTCGCCAGGCGCGACGGGCGGCTCCAGGTCAGGGCAAGCGACCTGGTTCCGGACCCGGCGGTGCTGATGAAGCTGCTGCGTCTGTCGGGCGCAGGCGTGCTGCAGCTCCTCATCGGCACCACCAGCTGGGTGGGCCTGGTGCGCGTGCTCTCCGTCTTCGGCAGCACGGTGATCGCCGGCTACACCATCGCCTTGCGCGTGGTGATCTTCGCCATGCTGCCGGCGTGGGGCATGAGCAACGCCGCCTCCACCATGGTGGGGCAGAGCCTGGGCGCGAAGAAGCCCGACCGCGCCGAGCAGGCGGTGAAGCTCGCCGGGCTCTACAGCATGTTCGTGCTGGGAAGCATCGGCGCCGTCTTCGCCTTCGCCGCCGGGCCGATCTTGCAGATCTTCACGCGCGACCCGGAGATCCTCCCCTGGGGGATCGCCTGCCTGCGCCTGGTGGCGGTGGGATTTCCCCTCTACGGCTGGGGCATGGTGCTGACGGCGGCCATCAACGGCGCGGGCGATACCTGGACTCCCACGCTCCTCAACGGCTTCTGCTTCTGGCTGTTCGAGGTCCCGCTCGCCTGGGCGCTGTCGCGTCACACCGCGCTGCAGCCGCGCGGCGTTTTCCTCGCTGTGACGGCGGCGTTCTGCGCGCTGGCCGGGCTGAGCGCCTGGGTCTTCCGCGGCGGCCGCTGGAAGACGCAGGTGGTGTAAGCCGTCAGCCGGGCGAGGATTTCAGCAGCGCCTGCACGAACGCCGCGCCTTCTTTTTCCGCGCGCTTGCGCACTTGCGTCGCGAAGGGCGGGAAGGGGCCCCGCGCGCGGGCGTGGTCGGTGATCTCCCTGATGTCGCGCTCCTGGCGTGCCGCCTCCGCGGCCGGCTCCCCGCGGCATTGCGCCGCGGCCTGGGTGCTCTTCCGCAAGGCGGCGATGGCGTGCTGCGCGTCGCCGGAGAGGTAGGTCTCCAAGGCGTCATGCGCGCCCGCCACCAGCAGCTCGAGGTAGAGCGTGGGTATCTTCGGGACCGGCTCGATTTCCACCAGCGCCCAGCAGGACTTGGAAAGCTCGCCCAGGCGGCGCGGATCGGGCCGGTCAGCGCCCTCGAGCACCCGCCAGAGCTGCGTCAGGGCCACTCCGGCCACGAGTGGAGGCGCCCCCGAGGGCACGTGGGCGAGCAGCGGTCGCAGGCGCTCCACACAGGCCGCGGCGAACGCGGTGGCGCCGCTGCGGCCCGCCGTGCGCAGCTTCTCCAGGGTTTGCTTCTCAGCCTCCGCCAGATCCATGGAGGCCAGATTCTAGCCCGGCCCCCGAAGAGTCGCGGGCGCAATCCTTCCGGAAACGCCGCGCTGTCAGGTCCCCACGGGATTTACTTGGGGACCCGAACCGGGCTACGGGTGGGTCGCGGTCCTGCAGCGCCACCCCCCAACGACGCTTGACCGCCCTCGTCGCGCCCTTCGCGCGCGGCGGGGTCTTTCTCGACAGATCCGGTTCCAGGGCCGCGCGTTCCACAGCGGAGGGAGGGCCTCCGCCCATGGACAAACGCCTGCTCGTCGCCGCGCTGCTCGCTTCTTCCTGCATGCACGAGACGGTGGTGCACCGCGAAGTCGAGGTGCGCGAATCGGTGGACACGGTCAGCCGGAAGGACGACGCGCCGGCCGAGCCCGCCTCCCCTCCGCCGGACGCCTATGCCCCTGCAGAGCGCGAGGCCTTCGCATCCGCATCCGATGCTGTTCTCGCCGGGCCGGCGGCGAAGGTGGCCTTCGGCGCCGCCAGCCGCTCCTCCTGGATTCCACGGAGCCCCGGGGTGCAGGCCGGTTCCTCCGACGACAACCTCGGGTTCGACGCTTTCGTCCGCTTCCTGCGCGAGAACGGCAGGCTGGGCCTGCCGCACGAGGTCGCGAGCAGGGTCGTGCTGGAGGTGCGGGACGGGCAGGAGCTGCCCATCTTCGGCGCGGAGGTGACGGTGCGCGACGGGCAGGGGCGGGTGGTCGCGCGCAGGACCACCTTCGCGGACGGCCGCGCGCTCGTGTTCCCCGGCGCCCTGCGCGGCGGCACCATCGAGGTGGCTTGGGGCGAGGAGCGGCAGACGCTTCCGCTGGCCGGGCCACCGCGGCGCGCCATCCGCCTCGACGGGCGGCGCTCCGAGGTGCAGGGGCGCATTCCGCTGGACATCGCCTTCGTCATCGACACCACCGGCAGCATGCAGGACGAGATCGATCGCCTGCGCGGCACGCTGGACGTCATCCACTTCCAGCTCACCCATCTGGATCCGGGAGCCGACATCCGCTTCGGGCTGGTGGAGTACAAGGACCGCGGCGACGCTTTCGTCACGCGTCCCATCGCCTTCACCGCCGACCTGGCGGCGTTCCGCGCCCAGCTGCAGTCCCTGCGCGCCTTCGGCGGCGGCGACGAGCCGGAGGACGTGCAGGCCGGCCTGGAGCAGGCGCTCCACGGGCTCCGCTGGCGTCAAGAGGCGGTGAAGGTGGCATTCCTCATCGGCGACGCGGCCCCGCACCTCGACTACGGCGAGCAGTTCACCTACGTGGACGCGATGCACGAGGCGGCCCGGCGGGGAATCAAGATCGCCGCGGTCGGATGCTCGGGACTCAGCCTGCAGGGCGAAGTGGTGTGGCGCGAGATCGCCCAGTACACGATGGCGCCGTACGTGTTCCTCTCGCGGGGCGAGCGCGGAGACATGGAAGGCTCGGCGAGCACCGTCAGCCACCACGTGGGCTCCAACTGGGCGCAGGAAAATCTGGAGACGGTGGTGGTGCGGATCGTCAAGGAAGAGATCGCGCACCTCTCGCCCAAGCTGGTGGCGCGCGGAGAATAGTTTCGGGGACACCATACGACGAAGTACGTATGGTGTCCCCGAAACTCAGCCGAGGGACATCAAGGTCCGGGTCGTGACGTAGACGGCGGCGGACACCGCGGCGGCGGCGGGGATGGTGAGGATCCAGGCCCAGACGATCCTGCCCGCCACGCCCCAGCGCACCGCCCGCGTCCCCTTGGTGGCGCCCACCCCGACGATGGCGCCGGTGATGGTGTGGGTCGTGGACACCGGGATCCCCAGCTTGGAGATGGCGAGGATGGTGACTCCGCCGCCCGTCTCCGCGCAGAAGCCGCCGATGGGCTGCAGCTTGGTGAGGCTGTGGCCCATGGTGCGAACGATGCGCCAGCCGCCGAAGGCGGTGCCGAGGCTGATGGCGGCGTGGCAGATGAGGATCACCCAGAAGGGGACGTGGAAGGGGCGGTCCACCCAGATGGTGCCGTAGAGGATGACGGCGATGATCCCCATGGTCTTCTGCGCGTCGTTGGTGCCGTGGCTGTAGGAGAAGATTCCCGAGGAGACGAGCTGGAGCCGCCGGAACCATTTGTCCACCTGCGTGGGCGAGCGGCGGCGCACGATCCAGGTGGTGACGATCATCATGAAGGTGCCCAGCACCATGCCGATGAGCGGCGAGAGCACGATGAAGAGCGCGATCTTGCCGATGCCTTCGGCCACCAGACCGCGCAGCCCCAGCGCCGGCAGCGTGGCGCCGATCAGCCCTCCCGCCAGCGCGTGTGACGACGACGACGGCAGGCCCCACCACCACGTCAAGAGGTTCCAGACGATGGCGCCGAGGAGCGCCGCGAAGATCACCGTCAGCACCATGCCCGTGCCCTGCGCCTTGAGCAGGGAGAACTGGATCACGCCGGTGCCCATGGTGTTGGCGACCTTCACCCCGCCGCCGAAGGCCGCGATGAAGTTGAAGAAGGCCGCCCAGACCACCGCCACGCCCGGCGCCAGCACGCGAGTGGAGACCACGGTGGCGATGGAGTTGGCCGCGTCGTGGAACCCATTGATGAAGTCGAAGAGCAGCGCCAGGCCGATCAGCGCCACCACGATCCAGAACATCTACGCGTGCTCCAGCACGACGCCTTCGATGACGTTGGCCACGTCTTCACAGCGGTCGGTGGCCGTCTCCATCAGATCGTAGATCTCCTTCCACTTCATGATGCTGAGCGCGTCGGCGCCGCTCTTGAACAGCGCGGCGATGGCGGCGCGCCCCAGCGCGTCCGCCTCGCTCTCGAAGGTCTTGATGTCGCGGCAGGCGGAGAGGATCTGCGACGGGTTCTTGATCTCGCGAAGCAGCCGCACGGCTTCCTGCAACTTCTCGGTGCAAGGCACGAGCAGCTGGGCCAGGTCCTTGGCCGCCTGGGGCACGAGGCCCACCTCGTAGAGCAGGAGCCGCTCGGCGGTGGCGTCGGTGAGATCGAGCACGTCGTCGATGCGCCCGAGCAGGCGATGGATCTCCGCGCGGTCGAAAGGGGTGATGAACTGCCGGTGCAAGCGCTCGAAGGCGCGGTGGGCGATGTCGTCGCCCTCGTGCTCCACGGTCTTGATGTCGGCGACCTTCCGTTCCACGTCGCGGAAGTCGGCGAGGAGGGCGCAGAGCAGGCGGGCGCCGCGGACGGTGGCGTCCGCCTGGGCGTCGAAGTCGTCGAAGAACTCGTCGGACTTCGGCATCAGTTTTTCGAGCATGCGGCGGTCTACACCGCTCGTGTGACAGCCGTGTGACAAATCACGGGCGCGGAGCTTCAGCCCGCCGGCAATCTCACCCAGAAACGCGAACCGTTCCGGGAGCTTTCCACGCCCGCCTCGCCGGCCATCGCCTGGGCGAGGTGCTTGACGATGGAGAGGCCGAGCCCCGTGCCGCCGAGCTCTCGCGACCGGCCTGCATCGGCCCGGTAGAAGCGCTCGAAGATGCGAGCCTGGTGCTGGGGATCGACGCCTGGGCCGGTATCGACCACCGAGATCATCACCGTGGGTCCGAGCCCGTCGCCGAGCATGGTGACCCGGCCGCCCTCGGGCGTGAACTTCACCGCGTTGTCGAGCAGGTTGGAGAGGATCTGCTCCAGCGCCTGCCGGTCGGCGTTGGCGCGCAGCCGCTCGGGCACGTCGGCGTCGAGGACGATGCGCTTGGCGCCCGCCCGATCGCGGAAGAGCTCCAGCATCGCCTCCGCAACCGGGGCCAGCTGCAACGGACCGATCTGCGGCTTCCACGCGCCGGTCTCCAGCCGCGAGAGGTCGAGCAGGTCGTCGGTGAGCCGCGTGAGCCGCTCGGCGTGGCGCGCGATCATGCGCACGAAGTCGCGCGCCTCCTCGGGCAGCGCGAGCCCGCCTTCCAGCAGATTCTCGGCCGCGCCGCGCACCGCCGTCACCGGCGTGCGCAGTTCGTGCGACGCGTTGGCGATGAAGTCGCGGCGCACCCGATCCGCGCGCCGCTCGGTGGTGAGATCGCGCAGCACCAGCAGCGCCCGCGCGTGCGAGAGCGGCGCCACCTGCGCCTCCACCTGCACGTCGAGCGACGCCAGGGTCAGCTCGCGGCGCTGCGGCCATCCCGCCAGACCCCCCGCGCAGGTTTCCTGAAGCTCCGAGCTCCGGGTCGATTCCAGGATGGTGGGCGCGTTGCCTACCAGCCGCGCCATGGCGGCGTTGCGCGCCACCATGCGCCCGCCCACTTCCAGCAGCGCGGCGGCCCCGGGAATGGCGTCGAGCAATTCTTGAAGGCCGGGCGGGTCGCGGCCGCCGGAGAGCAGCGGCTGGTCGCGCCGCCGCAGCTCCTCCATGACCTCGGGCGGCAGCGTGCCCGCCCGCAGCTCTTCCCGGATCTTCTCCAGCGCGTCGGCCAGCGACGGCTTGCGCCCGAAGAGCGCCATCACTTCTCCGCCGGGTCGTACATGCGGTAGCCGAGCCCGCGCACCGTCTCGATCAGATCGCGCCCGCTGCCCAGCTTCTCGCGCAGCCGCTTGACGTGCGTGTCCACGGTGCGGGTCTGCAGATCGCCGGTCATCTCCCAGACGTCGCGCAGGAGCTGCTCGCGACTCTGCACGCGGCCCACCCGCGCCATGAAGGTCTGCAGCAGGCGGAACTCCAGCGCGGTCAGATCCACCTCGGCGCCGTCGACGAAGACGCGATGCGCTTCGAGATCCAGCTTCACCGGGCCCACCGTGTCGCGCGGCGGCGCCTCGCCGGGCGCTCCCCTTCGCAGCACCGCCTTCAGCCGCAGCACCACCTCGCGCACGGAGAAGGGCTTGGTGATGTAGTCGTCGGCTCCCAGCTCGAAGCCGACCACGCGGTCCATCTCCTCGCCGCGCGCGGTGAGCATGATCACCGGCACCGAAGCCGTCCTCGGGCCGGACTTGAGCTGCCGGCAGATCTCGGTGCCGGAGACGCCGGGCAGCATGAGATCGAGGATGACCGCGTCGGGCGTCCGCTCGCGGATGCGGTTGAACGCCTCGCCGGCGTCGCGCGCCGCCACCGGCTCGAAGCCGGCTTGCTTGAGCGCGAACTCCAGGACCTGGACGATGTCCTTCTCGTCCTCGACGATCAGGATGCGGGGATGCACCTCGCGCTGCATACCCGCCATTTGTGACGGGAGCGTGACCGACATGCAACTTCGGTGATTCGCGCCTTTCTACAGCCGCGTGCGCAGGCTCCAGTACGCCTTCTTCGCTCCGCGGAAGACGGTCGAGTTGGCCCCCAGCCGCGAGCGCAGCAGCGAGGCGGTGGTTGCCTGAAGCGGCATGAGGAAGCCCGCATCGAACCGGTGGCGCAGGTAGTCGCCCGGGGACCGCCGGAAGTAGGCGCGGTGGTACTCGCGCAGCTCCTCCTCGGTGCGGGCCCTCCCGTTGTCCCCGTACTTGGCCACCCAGGGCGTGAAGTCGGGATAGAGCTTCCCCGGCCCCCACTCGCCGTGCAGCGTGACGCGCATGAAGTTGCCAATCAGCAGGTCGTCGAAAATCTCCCATTTCACCGCGTTCATCAGGGAGCCACGCGGGACGTGGAAGGTGAGCCCGCGGCGGAAGTCGCCGGCGCGCAACTCGACGAGCGTCTCGTCGCCTCCGACCTCGAAGCGCAGGAAGTCGATGCTGCGGCGCAGCGCCTCGAAGGAGAGGAAGTAGCCGCGCAGCCGCGCCTTGTCGTCGTCGTCGAGCGGCTCGTTCCAGTTGTCGCCGAACTCCTGCGGGTCGTGCAGCGGTTCGCGGCTGGGCGCGGGGTTGAGCGGCGCGACGTCGTCGGTCACGCAGTCGTAGCGCAGATACGCGGGCAACAGCTCGCAGCCCGAGGTGTCGAAGCCCTCGGCGTAGTCGGCGAGCGTGGCCGATTGCCGATTGGCCCAGGCGCTGTCGGTGCGCTGGAACCGGTGCATGGCGCTGAAGGGGATGGCCGCGTTGGCGCCAAAGTCCTTGGCGCGGGCGAAGAGCGTGGCTCCAAGCGGGGTGCGCTGGGGCAGCGGCAGCATGCGGCCGTCCTCGCCCCAGAAGTTGATCATGTCGGCGTCGCCGAAGCCGCACAGGCTGAGCAGGAAGACGCGGCTGTATTGCTTCGCCAGCTTCTTGACGAACCCGCCCCAGCCGCGGTCGCTGGCGTCGTTGAGGTTCAGCACCAGGCGGCCGTTGACGTCGCAGATGAGCACGCCGTCCTGGTTGTAGTCGGCGATGGAGAGCACGCGGACGCGCGGGCTCAGCTCGAACCACTGCCTGTCCGGCAGCACCTGCACCGTATAGCCCTGCGCGCGCAGGTCGTCGTGCACGCGCGCGCCGCGGTGGTCGGGCAACAGGATGATCTTGTCCTTGAGCAGCGCCAGCGAGTCGCCGCTGAGGTGGTCCGGGTGCCCGTGCGAGACCCAGAGGTACTTGCAGCGCTTCACCGCGTCCATCTGCTCGGCGGGGATCTCGTGGGCGAGACCCCAGCTGCCGAAGTACGCCGGGCCGGTGATCCAGGGATCGGTGGCCAGGAGCGGCCCCTGATCGTGAAGGATGATCGTCGCGTTTCCGACGGTCTCGAATCCGCACTCGAATGCCATTCCCACCCCTCCTTGCAGCCTCACTGCGATCTGCTGCTGCAAGCGCCTGCTCGCAAGACCGAAAAGGTTTTCCTACCGGGCCCGACGCTGCTCGCGTGGGGGTCCCAAGAGTGCAACTGTACATGTCGCTTGCCGCCCTACATCGCGCTGCCTAGCTTTCGCACGCCCGGTTGGCTGGAGAGGGAGACCAATGAGGGGCGTCGCCATTTCGACATGGCTGTTGGCGCAGGCGGCGGTGGCGCAGACCCTGTCGGTGGGGTCCATCGCTTCTGTGGGCGGCGCCAACGCGCTCTCCACCCCGGCCGCGCGCCACATGGTCCGCATGCCTTCGGGGGCCTATCTCCTGGCGCTGCAACGCGACGGGACCGCCACGCAGCCCGGCCTCAGCTTCTACCGGAGCGACGACGACGGGGGGTCCTGGCGCTTCTATCGCGCCATCAACTCCATCGCGCGCGAGCGGCAGACCGCCGATCTGCTCGCCGTCGGCGGCGACGTCGCCATGGTGCAGTCGTACGACGCGCCGTCGCTGCTCCCCGACGCGACGCTCGATCCCTCGCGCAAGGTCTGGTTCCAGTGGTGGCGCGGTGGCGCGGGCGAATGGCAGGCCGAGGCGCCGGTGGCGGTCTTCGAGCCTGCGCTGGGCGAGGCCTACCACCGCGGCGAAGTGGCGGTCGATTCGGCGGGCCGCATCTGGGTGCAGGCCTTCCGCCGCGGTGGCGCGGCTTGCAATCCTTCCACCGACGCGGTGTGCAAGCTTTGCGACACCGTCGACAATGGCGACAACTACGCCAACGAGATGGTGGTCTCGGTCAGCACCGACGGCGGCAGGACGTTCTCTTCTCCGCAGATCCTCGGCAGCACACTCTGCCGGGCCGGCGGGCGGCTGATCGACCTGGGCGACAAGCTGATGCTGATCTGGAACGACTACTCCGCCAACGAGAACGGCACGCGGGTGGTGACGCGGTTCGTCGAGCGCGGCGCGTCCGACCCGCTCGCCTCCTGGAGCGCGCCACAGGACGCCTTCCCGGACAAGCCGTGGGACGGCATCTATCATGGCGCGGCGCTCAGCGCCGTGGCCGACGGCGCGGGCGGGATGCACCTCGTCTACAAGGACCAGAACGACCTGCTGCTCTGGTACCGCTATTTCGACGGCGCCGCATTCGGCGCGGCGGTGCAGGTGGACGACAGCCGGGGTGACTGGGCGCTGCAACCGGCCGTCACCCGGCGCGGAGACGACCTCTTCGTCTTCGACAACCACCTGACGCTCGCGGGCCGGTACGAGACGCGCCATTGGCGCCTCTCCAGCGGCCTCGGGCCCGGACGCGCCATGTCCCTGGACGACGGTGGGCCCTTCTACGGCTACCCCGCATCTCCGGAGCAGGTGCCGGCGGAGTCGCCCCTGTTTCCCTATGCCTTTGCCTCCACGCCCGACCAGAATTCTCCCGGCGAGGAGCTGGCGCTGCGCATCGCCACCGATCCTCCGGGCGCCCAGCTTTCGGCCACTCCGGCCGCGCTGCGCACCCTCGACGGCGAAAGCCTCCTCACCACGCTCATGCTGGCTCCGCGGAACGGCTATCGCGGGCCCATGACGCTGTCGATGACCGGGGTCCCCGCCGGGGCGTCGGCCTCCCTGACGCAGGAACCGATCAGCATGTCCAAGGGGCCTGCCGCGGTGGCGCTCTCCGTCGCGCCCGGCGACGCGCCGGCCGGCGACTATCGTCTGGTCGTCACTGCGGCCTCGCCGGTGGCCACCACCTCGGCGACCGTGTCCTGGACCATCGCGCGCACCCCGCCGTCCGACCCGGGTGACCCATCGCCGCAGTCGGGCTCTCCAGCCGGCGGCGGCGGCGGAGGCTGCGCGAGCGCCGGCGGCGGGCCGCTGGCGCTGGCCGGACTCGGCCTGCTGTTGCGCAGGAGACGGCGCGGCGTCAGTTGATGCTGCCGGGCTGCATCAGGGCGAACGGCGCGATCTCGGCGTCGAACTGGCGGCCGTCCTCCAGCACCATCCGGTAGCTGCCGTGCATGGAACCGTGAGGCGTCTGCAACACCGCGCCGCTGGTGTACTCAAACTTCTCACCGGGGCGCAGCACCGGCTGGTTGCCCACCACGCCGTCGCCCTTCACCTCCTCGCGCTTGCCGTTGCCGTCGGTGATGATCCAGTGGCGGCTCTTCAGCTGCGCGGCGACGCTGCCCAGGTTCTCGATGCGGACCGTGTAGGCGAACGCCCAGCGTCCGGAGGACGACTGCTCCGGCAGGAAGCGGCTCTTCACCGTGACGCGGATGGCTTGGGTGACGGCGGTGGACACGGCGCACAAAGTTGCCAGCAGCCGGGGCTTCGGGCAACTGGAAGTCGGTGAAGCGCTACATCACCAGGGTCGGATTCGACAAGTTGCGGGAGGAGTTCCGCAAGCTTCTGCACGAGGAGCGGCCCCGGGTGACGCGCGAGGTGACGGTGGCCGCCGCCCACGGCGACCGCAGCGAGAACTACGAGTACAAGCTGGGCAAGAAGAAGCTGCGCGAGATCGACGCGAGGCTCCATCGGCTGCAGAAGCAGCTCGAATCGTATGAGGTGGTGGACCCTGCGGCGCGGCCTCCGATCGATCGAGTCTTCTTCGGCGCTACCGTCACCGTGGAGGACGAGAACGGCACCGTGACCACCTACCAGATCGTGGGCGGGGACGAGCTCGACGAGGCCCTGGGTGTGGGCCGGATCAGCTACGAGGCGCCGTTGGGCCGCGCCCTGCTCGGCAAGCGCGAGGGCGACAGCGTCACCGTACGGCGCCCCGCCGGAGAGGTGGAGCTGACCATCGTGAAGGTGGACTGGAAGTAGCACCCTTGGAGGAGGGCAAACCATGAGGTGGAGAGGCGCAGCGCTGGCGCTGCTGTTGCTCGGCAGCGGTTGCTACAAGGCCACGTTCATCCGCGACCCCACCGTGGTGCGCGGGCTCGAGTACGACGAGTGGGTGGGCTTCTTCGTCTTCGGACTGGTCAACGAACAGTCCATCGACGTGTACCGGTTCTGCCCGGACGGGCAGGTGGCGCAGGTGCAGACCGGAGGCAACCTGGGCACCACGCTGGTCTCGGCGTTGACGCTGGGGATCTACACGCCGCGGAAGGTGTACGTGACCTGCGCCGCGCCCGGGAGCGTCAGGTTCCTCGAGCGGGACGAGCAGGGAAGGCTGGTCGCTATCACTGCGGTGCGGCCATGAGGCGGACGCTCCTCGCGCTGGCGCTGTGCGCCTCCGGCTGCTTCCGCATGTCGGTGAAGAACCAGCAGCCCGTGGGACAGGCGCCCATCGAGTACGACGACAAGTGGCACATCGGGCTCGTCTACGGCCTCGCCGAGCTGAGCGGGCCGTACGATCTCTCGAAGGTCTGTCCCCAGGGCTGGGCGGAGGTCCACACCGAGACGTCCTTCGTCAANGGCCTGGTGTCGGCGGTGACCTGGAACATCTTCACGGCGCAGAGCGTCACCGTCCGCTGCGCCGCTCATTGAAGAATTGACACCCACGGATCGGGCCTCTACGGTGCGGCCCGATCCGGGGGTCTGCATGCGCGTTACCGTCGCCGCCGCAGCGTTGTCCGCCGCAGCTCTCGCAGCCTGTTCGCACGGTCAGCCCGCGCCGTCCGGTTCGATGGAAAAGCCCGACGCGGGCGGCGCTGGAATCGTCGCCGCGCCCGATGCCGGGGCCATCGACGCCGGCGCGATGGGTGCGATGGTCGACGCCGGGGTGCAGGCCATGGAGCAGGCGAAAGCGGCCATCGAAGGCGTGACGCTTCCGCCCGCACCGCCGCTTCCGGCGGCGCCGGCCTTCCTCGGCGAGGTAGCGGATTCGGGGGACAATCCCACCACGCCGGAAAAGGCCGCCTTGGGCTATCAGCTCTTCTTCGACAAGCGGCTCTCCAAGAGCGGCGCCACCAGCTGCGAGAGCTGCCACCATCCCGACCAGGCATGGACCAGCGGCGATCCGGTGGACAAGAAGGACAACGGCTCGATGAACAAGCGCAACGCGCCCACCATGGAGAACCTGGGCTACCACCAGAACGGGTACTACTGGGATGGTCGCACCCCGACGCTGGAAAAGGTGGCCAGCGCTGCATGGACGGGCCAGCTCGGCGCGACGCCCGCCGAGGTGGTGGGGCGGCTGAACGGCATCGCGGTCTACCGCGCCGAGTTCCAGCGCGCCTTCCACGACGACGCCTCGGCCGACAACGTCGCCAAGGCGCTGGCGGTGTTCCTGCGCGCGCTGAGAACGGGCAACGCGCCCTGGGACAAGTACGAGCAGGGCGACAAGAAGGCGGTGAGCTCGCAGGTGGTGCGCGGGCAGAAGGTCTTCGAGAAGGCCAACTGCGCGCTCTGCCATGCGCCGCCGCTCTACACGGATTCGCAGTTCCACGCGGTGGGCGCAGGCGCGGCAGAGGACCATGGGCGCATGGACGCCACCAAGGACAAGGCCGACGACGGGAAGTTCAAGACGCCCACCCTGCGCGACGTGGCAAAGACCGCTCCCTATTTCCACGACGGCAGCGTGAAGGACCTCGCTGCGGCCATCGACTTCATGCTGGCGGGCGGCAAGGCTGGCCCCAACCACGACGAGAAGCTGAAGAAGGCCAAGCTGTCGGCCAAGGACGCGGCCGCGCTCAAGGCCTTCATCGAGTCGCTCACCGGAACACCGACCTACACCTCGGCACCGGAGCTGCCGTAAATTTCGGGGACACCTTACGGAAACTTACGTATGGTGTCCCCGAAACTCGTCACTCCAACGTGGGCGCTTCCACCCCGACGAGGTGCGGCTCGCGGATGGCCGGCCGGTAGATGCGATCGGACGGCTCCGGCAACCGCTTGCGCGACGACCAGACCAGCTTCAACGGCCGGTTCTCGCGGGCGCTCTTGAGCGCGGCCACGATGATGCGCACGTCGCGCAGGCCTTCCTCGCCGTCCGGCTCGACGGGTGTGTCGTCGAGGACGGCGCGGGAGAAGGCGATCAGCTCCGGCCCGAACTGATCGCTGGGCCGGAACTTGCGGCGGCGCTCCTTGCCCGAGGTGCCGAGGACGAGCGTGCGCGGCGCCGCGTACTCGTAGGCCTGGTCCAGCACGATGGAGCCCTTGGTGCCGACGATGCGGTACTCGTCCTGCTCGTACGCGCCGAAGCTGACGGCGAACTGCGCCACCCGATCGTCGGGGAACTTGAGAAGGACGCTCATGCCCTCGTGGACGTCCTGGAAGCGCTCGTCGTCCGGCCGATCGATGCGCAGGGCGAGGACCTCCTCGGGGTCGGCGCGGAAGAGGTAGCGGGCAGCGTTGACGCAGTAGACGCCGAGGTCCCAGATGGCGCCGCCGCCGCGCTCGGCCGAGGTGCGGATGTTTCCCGGCTTCACCTGGTAGGCGAAGGTGCTGGAGAAGATGCGCGGCTCGCCGATGCGGCCCTTCTCGATCAGGCGGATCACTTCCAGGTTGGCGGGCTCGAAATGCAGCCGGTACGCGGTCATCAGTTTCACGCCGCTCTCGCGGGCGGCCTCGATCATCCGCCGGCACTCCTCCTCGCTGACGCCCAGCGGCTTCTCGCAGAGCACGTGGACGCCTTCCTTGGCGCAGCGCACGACGAAATCCACGTGCTTGTCGTTGGGCTCCGCGATGTAGACCGCATCCACGTCCGGGCGATCGAGGACGTCGTCGAGATCGCGGGTGTCGTACGCGTCGCAGCGATATCGCCGGGACAGCTTCTGCCGCTTCTCCGGATCGCCCGAGACCAGCGCCACCAGCCTGGAGTTCCGCGCGTGGGCGAATGCCGGCAACACCGCCGACTGGGCGATGTGCCCCAGCCCGATCACCGCATAGCCGACCTGGCGATCGCTCTTCTCCCTGCTGCTCTTGCGTGCCATGCCCCAAAGTTACGCACGGGCGGCGTGCATGGCGGGCGACCAGCGCAAGCTCAGCGCGTCGGCCAATACCAGCTGGGTCTCTCCGGAGAGCAGGAACTGGCGGAAGGGCGGGCCGCTCACAGCGCGAGTGCCGTTGGTGCTGGCCGTGTCGATGGCCCACACCTCGTCGTCGACGCTGAGCAAGACCAGATGCACGCGGCTGAGGTTGCCTTCCTCGAGGCCGCCGTGGCTGCAGCGGTCGTCGCGGCCGACCAGGATCCCGCGCTCCAGCTGATCGCTCCAGACCGCGTGCGTGGAGGTGAGATCTCCTGCCTGCGCCGAGCTGGACTGGATGGTGATGGTGGCCAGCCGCAGCGAGCCCGGGGCCGGCGCGGAGCGCGACTTGAGCGGCTGCGGCGGCGGCAGGATCTCCTGGTTGCGCGGCGCGAAGCCGCGCCAGGTCTCGTCGGCGTCGCGCGACCACGGCTTCGCCCCGGGGCCGGTGGGGAGCAGGAAGACCACGTAGCTGGCGATTTTCAGGAAGAGCGGGCCGTTGCTGGCGATGGCCTCGCAGCGCGTTCCGTCCTCGCTGAGCAGGCCGCGGCGCGAGCGCAGGTCGATGGCGCGCAGGTGGATGCGGCCGTGCGAGCCGCGCGTGGCGCGCAGGAGGAGGTGCCGCAGCGACACGTCGTTGTCTCGGGAGAGCACCACGTCGCAGCGCTCGTGGCGGCCGACGATCAGGTGGGCGATGCCGGAAGAGGGCAGGCGCAGATGGGCGTGGCCGTCGAAGACGCCCTCGCCGTCGACCGCGGCGATCAGCACACCTTCTTGTGGTTGGGCCTGGTAGGCGGCTCGAAGAGCGGCGAAATGCTTGCGGAAAACCGCCGCGAACGGCTCCGCGGCGAGGCCCTGCATCCAGCCCTGCTGCGAGCGGGGCTCGTCGTCGGTCGGCATCGACGGAATTGTAGCATGCAGGCGGCCGCCCGCCCCTATTCCGCCGGGCTGCGCCGCGCCGCGACGTGGTTTGATAAAGGTACGGTTCGTCGGAGGTTGCCGTGGTACTGCGCGAAATTGCGGGTCAGGTCGGTGCGAGGCAGGAGCCGCCTTCGGCGGCGGAGCAGGCGGGGCGGGACGCCGATCTCAAGGTCGGCTATCAGGGCGAGCCGGGCGCGTACGGAGAGGTCGCCGCCGCGGTCCACGGCGGCGTCCCCCAGGGCTTCGCCAGCTTCGAGAAGGTGCTGGAGGCACTGCGCGACGGAGCCATCGACGAGGCCGTGCTCCCCATGGAGAACGCGGTGGTCGGCGCCATCACCGAGGCGTTGGAGCCGCTGGCGGAGGCCGTGGTGGACGGCCTCGAGCTCGTGGCGGTGTCGTTGAGCAGCGTGCCGGTGCGGCTCTCGCTGGCGGCACGCCCGGGCACTCCGCTGGGCGAGGTGAAGCGGGCCTGGTCGCATCCGGCGGCGCTGCGGCAGTGCACCCACCGGCTGGCGCAGATGGGGATCGAGCGGGTGGTCTGCTACGACACCGCCGGCGCGGCGCAGATCGTGGCGCACGATGCCTCCACCGATGCCGCGGTCTGCTCGCGGCGCGCCGCCGAGCGCAACGGGCTGGAGGTACTGATCGAGGACGTGTCCGACAAGGAGCAGAACGGCACGCGCTTCGTGCACCTGCGCATGGCCGATCACGCGCGCGCGCAGGTCTCGCTGGCCTTCCTGCGCACCTCCTCGATGACGGCCACCGGTCGGCTCGACGTGCTCACCGGCGCCACGCTCCTGCCGCTGGCGGGCAGCGCGGAGTTCCCGGTTCGCATGTGGGTGCTGGGAGCTGACGCCGCGCGGCTGCAGGCGTTGGCCCCGGCGCGCGACGTGCAGGTGATCTCGCTGGGCCAGCCGGCCGCGCACGCGGCGCGGATCACGCCGCCCAGGCTGGGCACGGAGCCGGTGGTGAAGTCGTTGCCGCACGCCACCGCCCGCAAGGCGCCCACCGTCGTGGAAGTGGGGCGGTTCCGCGTGGGCGCGGGGGCGCGCGCCGTGATCGCCGGTCCCTGTTCGGTGGAGAGCCGCGAACAGGTGATGCGCATCGCCCGGGAAGTGGCCTCCTGCGGCGCCACGGCGCTGCGCGGCGGCATCTTCAAGCCCCGGACCAATCCGTATGCGTTCCAGGGCCACGGGCTGGAGGCGCTGGACTGGATGGTGGCCGCGGGGCGCGAGACGCACCTCCCCATCGTCACCGAAGTGATGGCCGTCGATCAGGTGAAGCCGGTGGCCGAGAAGGCCGACGTGCTGCAGATCGGCGCGCGCAACATGCAGAACTTCGACCTGCTGCGCGCGGTGGGCCGCGCCGGACGCCCGGTGCTGCTCAAGCGCGGCGCGGGCGCCACGGTGGACGAGTGGCTGGGCGCCGCCGAGTACGTGATGGCAGCGGGGGAAACGCGCGTGATCCTCTGTGAGCGCGGCATCCGCACCTTCGAGACCGCCACCCGCAACACGCTGGACGTGGGCGGCATGCTGGCGGCGCGGCCGCTCACCCACCTCCCCATCGTGGCCGATCCGTCGCACGCCGCGGGACGCGCGGACCTGGTGGAGGGACTGGCGCGGGCGGCCTGGGCGGCGGGCGCGGACGGGCTCATCGTCGAGGTGCACGACGATCCGGCGCGCGCCCTCAGCGACGCGGAGCAGGCGCTGGTGCCGGCGCGCTTCGCCGAGCTTGCGCGCGCGCTGGCGCTGCATCCCGATGCGCGGCTGCCGCTCGCGCAGCTGCGGGCCTGGGTGGACGCCATCGATCACGATCTGGGCGTGCTGGTGCGGCGCAGGCTCGAGGTGGCGAAGGTGATCGGCGAGTCCAAGCGGCTGACCGGGCGCGCGGTGCTGGATCCGCGGCGCGAGGCGGCGGTGCGCCGGACCTACCGGGAGGCGTTGGAGCGTTCGCCCCAGCTGGCGGACAAGCTCGTCGACGTGCTGCTCGAGGCGGCCAAGGCGCAGCAGAGCATCGACGAGGACTAGCTGGGCGCGGAGCCGCGCGCGCTGTCCCGGCGGCACCGCGGGGGTCCGCGCGCCGCGTCGGGGATGGCTCACGACCAGCACAGTTGTTTGTCTCCGACACCAGAGCAGCACAGTTGTCCGCCGATTCCAGGTCCGGCTGTGGCTGGATCGCACTGCGCAAGCGCGCATCTACTCCGCATGATGAAGACCGAGCGCTCCAGGATCTTGCTGGCGATGGCGTCGCTCTACCTGATCTGGGGATCGACGTACCTCGCCATCCGCTATGCGTTGGACGGCTATCCGCCGCTGCTGCTCGCCGGCATCCGCTTCCTCGCGGCGGGCGCGGTTGCCTATGCCATCGCGCTGGCGCGCGGCGCGCATCATCCGACGGCGGCGCAGTGGAAGTCCGCCGCCATCGTCGGCACCCTGCTGGTCTTCGGCAACGCCTGCGTGGTGCTGGCGGAGCAGTGGGTCGCGTCCGGCATCGCGGCGGTGGCCATCGCCTCGGTGCCGCTCTGGGTGGCGCTCTTCGCCGGGCTCTTCGGCCGCTGGCCCTCAGGCGGGGAATGGATCGGGCTCGCCATCGGACTGGGCGGAGTGGCCTTGCTGCAGACCGGTGGGGACATGCGCGCGAGCCCCGCGGGCGCGCTGGTGCTGACGGTGAGCTGCGTGAGCTGGTCGCTGGGCTCGATCTACAGCGGCCGCCTTCCGCTCCCCAAGGGCCTGATCTCCAGCGCAGCCCAGATGCTGGCAGGCGGCGCGGTGCTCACCGCCATCGCGCTGCTGCGCGGCGAGCGGTTCGTTGAAGCGCCGTCCTCGCAGGCCACGCTGGCGCTGGCGTACCTCTCGGTGTTCGGCTCGCTCGTGGCGTACACCGCGTACCAGTTCCTGCTCTCGCGCGTGCGCCCGACGCTCGCGGCGAGCTACGCGTACGTGAACCCGGTGGTGGCGGTGGGGCTGGGCGCCGCGGTCGCCGGAGAAGCGGTGGCCCCGCGAGCGATTGGGGCATTGGCGCTGATCCTCGGCGGGGTTGCGATGCTCGCGGTGCGCAAGAGAGCGGCATGAAAGGCGTGCACGTGCGCGTGCTTGTCCGCGTGGCGTGTGCGCGTGACGCGTGCTTGTGCGCGTGACGGGCGGTTTCCCGGCTGCCCCCACCTGTGCCAAGGTGGGACGCATCCGAGGAGGGCCGCCATGGATCGATTGGTGTTCGGTGCCGCCGCGCTTTTGATGGCCGCCACCAGCTCCACCGCGTCCGCGGCCGAGAAGCTCGAGCAACCCAAGGTCACCATCGCCGTCGGGGGCAAGACCCTCTTCTATTACCTGCCGCTCACCCTGGCCGAGCGGCTCGGCTACTTCAAGGACGAGGGGCTCGAGGTGCAGATCGCCGACTTCCCCGGCGGGGCCAAGGCGCTGCAAGCGATGGTGGGCGGCAGCGCGGACGTCGTCTCCGGTGCTTACGAGCACGTGGTGGACATGCACGCCAAAGGCCTCGAGGTGCAGGAGTTCGTGCTGCAAGACAACTACTCCGGCATCGTGCTGGGCCTCGCCAAGGCGAAGGCCGCGACGTACAGGTCGCCCAAGGACCTGCGCGGCCTGAAGATCGGCGTCACCGCGCCGGGGTCGAGCACCAACATCTTCGTCAATGCGCTGCTCGCCCGCGACGGGCTTCCTCCCGACTCCGTCTCGATCATCGGGGTGGGCGCCTCGTCCGGCGCGGTCGCCGCGGTGCAGAAGGGCCAGGTCGAAGGGATCTCCAACCTCGACCCGGTGATCACCCGCCTCGAGAAGGGAGGCGACATCGTGACCGTGGTCGACACGCGCACCAGGCAGGGGATGCAGGAGGTCTATGGCGGCGCCTACGCGGCCGGATGCCTCTACGCGCGCACCGAGTTCTTGCGCAAGAACCCGAACACGGCGGCCGCGCTGGCCAGCGCCATGGTCCGGGCGCTGCTCTTCCTGAAAAAGTCCACGGTCGACCAGATCATCGCCGCGGTGCCGCCCGAGTACTACGGCGACGACAAGGAGACCTACAAGGCGGCTTTCTTGAAAAACAAGGAGGGCTATTCGGCCGACGGGCGCATGTCGATCGAGGCCGCCGAGCACGTCTACAAGATCCTCGACGCCTTCGAGCCCGCCGTGAAGGGCAAGAAGATCGACTTGAAGCAGACGTTCGACAACCGCTTCGTCGAGGCCGCGCTGCGGAAGCACCAGTGACTGAAGCCGCGGTGCTCGCCCTCGACCGCGTCGGCGTCGAATGGCCCGGCGCGGCCTCCGGTGCGGAAAGGTACGTCGCTGTCGAGGACGTGAGCCTGTCCGTCGCGCGCGGCGAGTTTCTCTCGGTGGTCGGACCGACCGGCTGCGGCAAGTCCACCCTGCTGAACGTCGCCGCCGGCCTGCTGGCGCCGACTTCGGGCGCGGTGCTGTCTTTCGACGAACCTCTCGCCGGGCTGAACCGGCGCGCCGGCTATCTCTTCCAGGCCGACGCGCTGATGCCTTGGCGCAATGCGCGCGAGAACGTCGAGGCCGGTCTCGTCTTCGCCGGCGTGGAGCGGGCGCAGGCGCGCGAGCGCGCCGAAGAGTGGCTGCGCCGCGTGGGCCTTTCCGGATTCGGCGACCGCTACCCGCACCAGCTGTCGGGCGGGATGCGCAAGCGCGTGGCGCTCGCGCAGGTGCTCATCCTGGAGCCCCAGATCTTGCTCATGGACGAGCCTTTCGCGGCGCTGGACGTCCAGACGCGGCAGCTGATGGAGAACGAGCTCTTGCACCTCTGGTCCGCCGAGCGGCGCTCCGTCGTCTTCATCACCCACGACCTGGAGGAGGCGATCTCGCTCTCCGACCGCATCGTCCTGCTTTCGGCCGGTCCGCGCACCAGGCCGATTGGCGAGTTCCACATCGACCTGCCGCGGCCGCGCGACGTGGCCGAGATCCGCCTCACGCCGCGTTTCGTCGAGCTGCACGGCCGCATCTGGGCCGCGCTGCGCGCGGAGGTGCTCAAGGCCTATGCGGTCAGCCAGCGGCTCGGATAAGTCGGCTGCCCGCCCGCGCCGGCGCGCTCCGCTCGTCGCTTACCGCGTGCTGCTGATCGTCGCGGTGTTCCTTGCCTGGCACGTCCTGACGGCGACCGGCGTCTTGCCCAGCTTCTTCTTCGGGCGGCCGCTGGTGGTGCTCGCGCGCGTCTGGGACTGGTTCTCGTCGGGAAAGATCTATCCCCACCTCGGGGTGACGCTGGTGGAGACCGTGCTCGCCTTCGCCATCGGCACGCTCTTCGGCGTCGCCGCCGGCCTGTGGCTGGGGCTGAGCCCCATGGCCGCCGTGCTGCTCGACCCGTACATCAAGGCCGCCAATGCGATGCCGCGAGTGATCCTCGCTCCCATCTTCGCCGTCTGGTTTGGCCTGGGCATCGCATCCAAGGTGGCCCTGGGGGTCACGCTGGTCTTCTTCATCGTCTTCTTCAACGTCTTCCAGGGCGTGCGCGAGGTCAGCCCCGTGGTCCTCGCCAGCGTGCGCATGCTGGGCGCCACGCCCAGGCAGCTCGTGCGGCACGTCTACCTGCCTTCGGCGACGAGCTGGGTCTTCTCCAGCCTGCACACCAGCGTCGGCATGGCGTTCGTCGGATCCGTGGTGGGCGAGTATCTCGGCTCGGCCGCGGGCGTCGGCTACCTCATTCTCCAGGCGGAGGGGACCTTCGACATCGACACCGTGTTCGCGGGAATCCTGGTGCTTACGGCGTTCGCGCTCATGCTCGATCTCGCCGTCACGCGTGCCGAGCGCCGACTCCTCACCTGGCATCCGCGCGCCCCGGAGGACGAGCGGTAGGCGGCTCCGGTGTGCCTGCGGAACTGTCGAGGCGGTCCGCACCGCGCGCCCAGTACTCGAACATGAGGAGTTGGACGAGCGGCATCGAATAGTCGTTTCGGCCCTCCCGGTGGTCGGCGAACATCCTTGCGATGAATGCGCGATCGAACAGGTCGGCAGACGTTCGCGTCGGGTTCATGAGCGCGTCTTCCGCTTCCTTGCCCCAGGCGTTCTTGAACAGCAGCCTGAGCGGGGTCGGGAAGCCGACTTTTCTCCGCCTCGCCACCTCGCTGGGGAGACGATCGCGCAAAGCGCGCTTGAGGATGGCCTTCTGATCGAGCGGGCGAACCTTGAAACGCGCGGGGACGCGGCAGGCGAGCTCCACGAGACGGTAATCGAGGAACGGCACGCGAAGTTCCACCGACGCGGCCATGCTCATGAGATCGCTCCGGGCGAGCGTGTTGTCGACGAGCCAGCCGCGGCAGTCGACGGCGGCCATGCGAGAGATCGCCTCCGCACCTCCTGCGTCGTCGTAAAGCCTTTGCATCGACTCACGTGCGTCGCGATGGGCCAGCTCCTCCCGCAGCGCCGGCGCATAGATTTTCCCTTTCAGCGTCGGGTCGAAGTAGTTGAGCCCGAGGTATCTGCGCTCGAGCGGCTCAGCGAGGTTGCGCAGATGTTTTTGCGCTTTGGCGGAGAAGGGCATCAGCGTCGCAATGCGATCGACCAGCGGGCCCAGGCGCTCGAGCGCAGCTTTGGGAAGAAGCCGTTGCGCGAGCTCGATCGCGTACATCGTGCGGTAGGCGTAGTAGCCAAACCACGTCTCGTCGGAGCCCTCGCCGGAGAGCACCACGGTCACGTGCTTGCGCGCGAGCCGGCAGACAGCGAGGAGCTGCGCGATCATCGGTTCGGCGAGCGGCTCGTCGAGGAGGCCCGAGCTCTCGATGAGAAGAGCGCCGTTCTCTTCCGGCGTGAGCCGCAGCTCGTGGTGCCTGGTTCCGATGCGCGCTGCCGTGCTGCGCGCCCATTCGAACTCGTTGAGGGCGCCTGGCACGTCGACGCCGACGCAGAAACTGTCCACGCTGTGGTTTGTCGCGACGGTCGCCGCGATGGCAGTCGAGTCGACGCCGCCGGAGAGGAGAACGCCGAGCGGCACGTCGCTTCGAAGGCGGAGGCGTACCGAGTCGTCGAAGAGCGACCGGATCGCCTCCTCCCACATGGCGCCGCTCTTCGACTCGTCGGGAGCAAACTGGAGTCGCCAGAAGACCTGCGTTCCGGGATCCTTCCCCGCCTCGAAGATCATCAACGTGCCGGGCTGGAGCTTTCGCACGCCTCGCACGATCGACTGCGGTTGCACGACGTAGCCGAGAGTCATGAAGTCGTCGAACGCTTCGCGGTCCAGCGACGTGTCGACGCCTCTGGTTCCACGGAGGGCCTTGAGCTCGGATGCGAACACCAGCCCGTCCTTGGTCTGCGCGTAGTAGAGCGGTTTGACGCCCATGCGATCGCGTACGATGACGAGCCTTCTCTTGCGCGAGTCCCAGAGGGCCAGCGAGAACATGCCGTTCAGCTTCTTGGGGAACTCGAGACCGAAAGCCTCGTACGCGAGGAGAATCGCCTCGGTATCGCTCCTGGTTCGGGGTTGAAAACCCTTGCCGGCGAGCTCCGCAAAGATCTCCAGGTAGTTGAAGATCTCGCCATTGAAGACGATGACGAGCGAACCGTCGCGGCTGGTCATCGGCTGCTGCCCGCCTTCGAGATCGATGATGGCGAGGCGTCTGTGCGCGAGACCGAGCTCACCGTCGAGGTGATATCCCTCGCCGTCGGGCCCCCGGTGGCCCATGCGAGAGGCCATCCGCTTCAAGTCGACGCGGTCAACCGGCGCGCGAGAGCTGTAGTTGAACTGCCCTGCGATTCCGCACATGCTTCCAGTGCCTCTGCCGGGACGATCAGGAGGCGCGGTCCTGCGTCTCGTCGTCCAAGGCCGCGAAAGTGCGGCGGAGGCCCTCGTCCGTGGAAATCCGCGGCCGCCAGCCCAGAGCCTTGAGCTTTCCGTTGTCGAAGCGATTCCCGGCCCAGAGGGCGCGGCTGCGATAGGGCGTCAGGATGGCTGGCAGTTGGCCTCGCGAGCTGCGGTTGTACTGCTCCGAGAGGTGCGAGAGCGCCAGCGTGAGGGGCCAGGGAACTCCGACGGAGCGGACCCGGCGTGCTTCCCGCTTGTACAAGCGGAGGTACTCGCGACAGGTCGGCAGGTCGTCGTCGATCACGTTGTAAATCTGGTCTTTCGATTGTGTCGATCGCCCGATGCGGACCAGCGCGTCCGCGCAATTGTCCACATAGGTGAGCGGCAGCTGATTGTCGCCGCCGAGGTGCAGGAACAGCCCCGGGAGCGTCAGGCCGACACGCGTCGGCACCAGGGTCCCGCCTGGACCGTAGATGAGGCCAGGCCGTGCCGTCACCCCTCCAAGGCCGTGCCGCTCGCGATACTCGTGGAACAGCGCCTCTTGCCGCGCCTTCCCGTAGGCATAGGCATCGCGCAGCTCGGGCCGCGGCTCGACCGGCGTTCGCTCGTCGATCACGGTGCCGCGCGGCAGCGTGGCCGACGCGTAGACGGAGATCGAGCTCACCAACAAGACTGCGGGCCGCTCGGAAACCGGTCGCTGGATGCAGGCGTCGAGCAGCTTCTTCGTCCCCACGACGGTGTGCAAGAAAATCTCGGAGACCGCGCCGCCCTTCGCCGCCGCCAGGTGGTAGACGTAGCCGACGTCTGCGAGAGCGCGCTTCACGTCCGCCGCGTCGCCGAGGGTCCCTTCGCAAATCTCGATCTGCGCCAGCGGGTACCGGAGAGTCAGCTCTTCCACGTCCGGTCTGCGTGATCCTGGCCGCACGAGCAGTCGCAGATCGCGTTCGCCGTGCACGAGCAATGACTCGACCAGACGCCGGCCGAGAAATCCGCCCGCCCCGGTCACGAGGAGCTTCACGCGGCGCGCCTCTGCTCGAGCTGCTGGAAAATCCGATCCATCAGCCGGGATACCCTGAGGATGTCTCGATGCCTGATCGGCACCGGACTCTCCTCCTCGACGCTGCGGTAGAAGAGTGAGATCAAACGTTCCAGTCCGGCGAAGTAATGGAAGTCCGATGCCGCGAACCGAAGCAGATTCCGTCCTCCTTCCCGCAGCAGCGAGAGCGAATGCTGGAAGGGGAGCAGCAGCCGTCCGATGGCGGTGGGGAGCAGCGCGCCTGTTTCCAGCGTGACCGTGCGGGCGACGTAATCGACGCGCAAGGTGTTGCGCGTCCCGCAGACGCGGACGAATTGGGCAGCGGGCCGGACATGAGACGAAAACGTCGCGTATCCCGAGGTGCGCTCGCCCTGGATGAGCACCCGCAATTCGTCATCCAGCGCGCCGCTCTGGTCGTCGGGATGCAGGGTCGGCGCAGGCCGCAAGGAGTAGCCGCGCGCGTCGACGGAGGGGTCGTCGTCAGGGACGAACTCCATCACCTTGTTCAGCATGTGATCGATCACGTTGTGCAGGAGCTTTCCCGGGAGCCGATGCACCCAGTGCGCCCGATCGGCGAGGAGCGCTTTGGCGAACGGGCTGGAGAGGTCGTAGCCATAGAAGCTCTCGACGTGGATCGGCGTTCCGATTGTCCCCTGGGCGATCAGCTCCCGCATCGCGAGCGCGGGCGGATCGAAGTAGTTGAAGTAATTCACGGTGATTTTACGGCGCGCCCGCTCCGCCGCGCCAATCAGCTTCACCGCCTCGGCGTGATTCAAGGCGAACGGCTTCTCCATGTAGACGTGGCAGCCTGCCGCAAAGGCCTGCTCGCCGATGCGCAGGTGCGTTTGCGGCGGGGTGGTGACGTGCACGACGTCGGGCCGCTCCCGTTCGAGAAGCTGCGCGAAGTCGTCATAGTGCCGGGGGACGCCAAATCGCTTTGCGAGCTGCTCCGCGATCAAAAGTTCCTTGTCGCACACGGCCACCAGCCGGGCCCGACCGGCCAGCTTCTGGATCTCCTCGACGTGTCCGTCGGCAATCTTCCCGCAGCCGACCAGCGCAACCCGGAGAGGCATCGTTGCCCAAGGTAGGGCCTCGATGCCTAATTTGCCGCCGTGAAGATGAAGATCGCCGTGCTGACGCACACGTTTCCTACCCGCGCCGAGCCACAACGAGGTCGGGACATCTGGGCGCTGCTGGACGAGGTCGCAAGGCGCGCCGATCTGGTCGCGTACTGTTCACTGCCGCGCTATTTCCCGCCGGTGCGCCGGCACCGCGATTTCGTCCACGACGCACCCTGGCGCGAGGCGATCGTCGCCGTCCGCAGTTCGACGCTGCGGTTTCCCGCAGTGCCGGTGCTGACCCGGCCGCTGAACGGGTGGCTGCTCTCCCATCCGTTGCGAAGGGCACTGCGCAAGGAGCGCCCCGATGCGGTGGTCGCCTTCTGGATGCATCCCGAAGGCGACGCGGCCCTGCGTGCGTGTCGCGCCCTGGACATCCCACTGGTCGTGGTCGCATTGGGGTCGGACTTGAAGTGCTTGCCACCGAACCCGTGGACTCGACGTCAAGTGCGCGACGTGGTCTCGCATGCGGATCGGGTGCTCGCGGTGAGCGAGGATCTGTGCCAGACCGCGCACCGGCTTGGAGCAGCGCAGGATCGCGTGGGCCTGCTCGAGTTGGGCGTCGACGCCACGATCTTCTCGGCCATGGACCGGGCCGACGCGCGCAAGTCGCTCGGCGTTCCCGCGGCGAAGAGGCTCATCCTCTATGCCGGGCGCCTCGTACCCCTGAAAGGCCTTCCGCGGCTGCTCGACGCCGTCGCCATCCTCGAGCGGCGTGAGCCGGGAAGATGGCAGCTCGCTCTCGCCGGCCACGGCAGCGAAGAGCTCAAGTTGCGGGGGCAGGTCGATGCGCTGGGCTTGCGGGATTCGACGGTTTTCCTCGGATCGCTCGGTCCGGCGGAGGTCGCGCGCTGGATGAACGGTGCGGACCTCCTCTGTCTCCCGAGCGAGACCGAGGGCAGGCCCAACGCCATCCTCGAGGCGCTGAGCTGCGGATGTCCGGTGGTCGCCACACCGGTGGGAGGCATTCCGGAGATCGTGCGGCCCGGGTGCGGCATCCTGGTCCGTCACGAGGGGCCCGAGGCGCTCGCCGGCGCCCTGAGCGCCGCCGCTGCCAGGCCCTGGGATCGGGCCGCCATGTCCGGGATGTATCGGAAGGCGTGGGGCGAAACCGCTTCCGATCTTCTCGAGGCGTGCAGGTTGGCAGCGTCGCGCCGGTCGCGCGCGTTCACGCCTGCGGCGATTCTTCCTGGATGAGCCGCCGGTACTTCGCCGCGAGTTGGGGCCTCTCGAATTGCCGGATCAGGTCCCAGTCGGGCTTCGTTCCGTGGCCACCCTCGATCCGGGCGGCGGTCAGCCGCTGCATGAGCCCCGCGATCGCCCTCGTGTCGCGCGGGTCCACTACATGGCCACTCCGCGTTGCCTGGATGAGGCGTCCCGATTCGCCTCCGGGCGGGGTGAGCGCGATCAGCGGCTTTCCCGTGGCGAGGTACTCGAACGTTTTCTGCGCGATCGTTTTCTCGTCGTCGAGGATGAGCAGGAGAAAATCGGCCTCCTTCATCTGTCGCAAAGCGTCCGCATGAGGGACGAAGCCGATCGAGCGCACCAGGCTCTTGCGGCCTGCGAGGACCTTCGCCTCGTCGTCGATCACCCGCCCCACAAAGCGGGTCTCGATCCGCGAACGAGTCTCTTCCGGCAGTGAATCCACGGCGTCGAGATAATGACGCGGCGAGCAAGGACGATAGACCGTCCCCACATAGGTCACGACCGTTCGCGGTCCGGGGGTGGCTTCGCCTGAGCGGTACCGAAGGACTTCCGGGTCATAGCCGTTGTAGACCACGGCGAATTTGGAAGGTGGTTGCTGCGGGTGCCGCGAGCGGAGCTCCCGGATCGTCGCCTCGGTCACCGCGACGACGAGGTCGGCGGTGGCGACGGTCTCCCGCTCGATCCGCAGCGCGGCCTCGCGTTTTCCCCCGCCCGCCAGGGTGTCCAGGCGGTCCAGGTAGAACATCCAGTCGTCGCGGAAATCGCTGATCAGCCGGAGTGAGGGCAACCGCCGTTTGAGCGCATTTCCTACCAGGAACGACGAGAACGGCGGCGCGGTCACGATGAGCGTGTCGTAGCGATGCTTCTCGATCAGCGCGGTCGCGGACTCGAACGCCCAGCGGTTCCAGAGCACTTGCGCGTCAGGGAAAAGCGCGCTTCGCACCATGTTCTTTGTCAACCGCTTGACGCTGGAGAGGAGAGATGTCGCCGGATGCGCCGGGCACCCGGGGTCCGCGACGATCCGCCAGAGCCGTTTGCGCAGCAGGTACGGCAACTCGGGAGTGAAAGCCCGATGGACGTGGACCGTCGCAGGCACCTGCGCAAGCAGCGCCTCGTCCGTCAGTGGATAGACGCCGTTGCGCGTGGTGAGGACATCGACCCTGCAGCCCTCCGCGGGGAGGTATTTCGCGAGGCTCAACGCACGCTGGACGCTGACCCCTCCCGCCGGCGGGAAGAAGTAGGTGAGGATCAGGATTCGCTCGCCCCGCGCCACTGGGCGGCAATATAGGAAGTGGAAGCTCGTACGCCCACTGTGTAGGAAAGCCGGCGCTCGCTCTCCGGCTCTGAGCCGGTCCGGCATGCGACCAACCGCCTGCCCGGCCCGCCAGCTGGCAAGGCCGGAATAGGCGCCTGCGGCCGTCGGTAACAACCCTGGCGGGTCGCGTGCCGGGCGCCCGTGCACTACTCCCTGCCGGTCCAGCGAGGCGCCATGCACGTCCAGACCAACAACGAGAAGCCCACCACCGGCGAGGCGAAAGCACAGGTTCCGGCGGTGCCGGGCGCGGCGACCGATCTGCTGCTGGGCCGCGGGGTGCGTTTCGAAGGCAAGCTCACCTTCGCCGGCACGGTGCGCATCGATGCCAGCTTCATCGGCACCATCGTGACGGACGACGTGCTGGTGGTGGGCGAGGGCGCCCGCATCGACGCCAACATCACTTGTGGCACCATCGTCGTGCACGGCGAAGTGAACGGGAACATCCAGGCGAAGAGCGGGGTGGAGATCCACGCCGGCGCCAGGGTGCGCGGCGATCTGGAGACGTCCTCGCTGGTGATCGAGAAGGGCGCCTTCTTCGAGGGCGCCACCCGGATGGATCCGGCGAAGGCAGGGCGGGTCAAGACCGCGGCCTGACGTAATTACGGCTGGCGCGCAGGGGCCTTGCCGGAGGGTCGCGCCTGCTTCGCCTTGCCGCCGGCGATTCCGCCCAGCCCCTTCAGTGCGCCCGCGGGATCCCGGACGATGGTGCCGGGATCCTTCGCCACGTCGGAGACGGCGCTGCCCAGCTGGCCGGGGATGGCGGCCGAGATCTCCTTCTGCGCCAGGGCGTCGAGCTGACCCATCACCTGGCCGACGTTGAGGTGCAGGAGCGCCTTCAACTGCGCCGGCAGCGCACCCGACTGCGCCGCCCGGCCAGCGAGGGCGGCGATGATCTGCATGGCCACGTCCTTGATGGCCGCGCCGTTCTGCGCACCCTTGCCTTGCCCGACGTTCTTCATCGTCAGCGAGGGGACCGGCACGTCGATCTCGCTGGCCAGGCCGGGCAGCCCTGGGCGGAGAATGACATGCGCGTCCACGAGCTTCAGCTGGTCGATCACCAGCTTCATGGGCTCCCCGGACGACGGGCGCGACGGCTTCATCTGCATCGCCTTGCGGAAGTTCAGCGTTCCGCCGGATTGCTCGACGATCAGGGTCGGCTTCTCGATGGCCAGGCTCTCGACGTGGATGGGCGTGCGGCGCAGCTCGGGCAGGCGCACCTTCACGTCCAGATCTCCCAGCGTGAGCATCTGCGGGGCCGAGAAGCCGCTGGGCGAGGCGATGCGGAGCTGGTGCAGGTTCAGCTTTCCGCCCAACAGTCCGACACGGGCGCTGTCGAGGACGGTACTCAGCCGGAGCGAGTCTGTCCCCCCCCGTTCCACTCCACGACGCACCAGCCGGTTCAGGTTGAAAAAGGCGATTCCCACCACGATCGCCAGCACCACCACCAGCCCCAGGAGGGCGCGAGCAAGCACCTTCATGCTGCCAATCTGCGTACCCGAACGCAGGAGCGCACCCGCCACCCGCACGCTCAGCACCGTCCTGGCGCCTGCTCGCCTTTCTCCCCGCCGTCCCGGCTCATGCCTAGTTTTGGCCCATGGCGGTCCGCATCGCGCATCTCATCTATGGCCTCGCCCTCGGCGGCCTCGAACAACTCGTCCTGCAACTCGCCTCCCGCTCCCGCGAGCGCGGCATCGAGTCGTCGATCGTCGCCCTGGCGGGCCCCGACGGCCCCGTAGGCGATCTCGCCCGCAAGCAGTCCATCGACTTCGAGCTTCTCCCTTCGGACGGGATGAGTCTCTCCGCGCTGATGGGCATCCGCCGCGCGCTGGAGAAGCAGGGCGCGTCGGTGCTCCACGCTCACGACCTCGGCCCGTGGCTCAACGCGGTGGCGGTGCGCGCGGTACGCCCCAGGACGCGGGTGATGGCCACCTTCCACGAGCAGGGAACCCCGGAGGGCAAGAAGCGCAAGGCGGCGGCGCTGGCGGCGCGCGCTACCGACGCGCTGGTGGCCTGCGGCGACAAGGTGAGACAGGACATCCTCGGCTGGGCGCCGAGCGGCGCTCGCGTCCCGGTGATCGCCAACGGCGTGCCGCTGGACGCTGCATCGTTCGCGCCGCGCGACATCGCGCGCAGGGAGATGGGCATCCCGGACGGAGTCGTGGCCGTGGGGTACGCCGGGGGCCTGCGGGAGATCAAGGGACCCGACAAGCTGCTCGAGGCGTTCCTCGACAAGTTCGCGGACCGCGGCGACGTGCACCTGTACTTGATCGGCGCAGGGCCCATGGAGCCGTCGCTGCGGGCGGCGGCGCGCGGCCACGCGAACGTCCATTTCACCGGCCTCATCCCGGGCGCGTCGCGCCTTCTCACCGCGCTCGACGTCTACGCGCAGACCTCGCTGAGCGAGGGCCGCTCGCTGAGCATGCTGGAGGCGATGGCGGCCGGCCTCCCCACCGTGGCCCACGACCTGCTCCCCGTCCGCGAGATCCATGCGCACGAGGAGACGGCACTGCTGGCGCCGCTGGGCGATCGGCCTGCGCTGGGCGCGGCGCTCCAGCGGCTGACATCCGATGCGGCGTTGCGCCAGCGCCTGGGCCACAACGCGCGCGAGCGGGCCGCGCGGCATTCCATCGAGCCCATGGTGGACGCGTACGCGTCGCTCTACCGGGAGCTGTCGGCGCGCTCGTGATTCCCGTCCTCCACCTCCGGCAAGGGACCGCGCTCTACGGCGCCGACCGCGCCGTGCTGGCGCTTTCGGCCTCTACGCCGGAACCATACCTGCCTATCGTGGGCGGTCTGGCGCGGCCGGGGATGCCCGACGCGCTGGCGGAGGAAGCGCGCCGCCGCGGCCTGCCTGCGCTGCACTTCGACAGCGCCTCGCGCTTCGATCTGCGCTGCGCGCGCGCGGTGGCGAGCGCGGCCCTGGCCCAGGGCGTCCGGCTGCTCCACGCGCACGACTTCAAGGCGCTGTTCGTGGCCCTGGTGGCGGGCTGGCTCGCGCGCATCCCGGTGGTGGCGACCTTCCACGGCGATACCCGCAGCAGCGCGGCGGTGCGACTCTACGAAGGCATCGCGCGCATGCTGGGCAACTTCACGCGCGGCGTGGCCGCGGTATCGCGAGCGCTGGAAGGGAGGCTGCACCGCTGGGTGCGGGCGGCGCCGGTCGCGTTCGTTCCCAACGGCTTGCCCGAGGCGGCGCCGCTCAGCGAGAGCGAGCGGGCGCAGGCGCGCGCGGCGCTCGGCGTGCCGGCTGATGCGCTGTGCGTGGCGGTGCTCGGGAGGCTGTCGCCGGAGAAGGGGCATCGGGTGCTCTTCGAGGCGGCGCGCGACAGGCCCCTGACGCTGCTGGTGGCCGGCGACGGACCGCTGCGCGCGCAGCTGGAGCGCGACGCCGCCGGCCTGGACGCGCGCTTCCTGGGATACCTCGAGGACACGCGCCCGGTGTTCGCCGCTGCCGACGTCGTGGCCTTGCCCTCGCTGACCGAAGGGCTGCCGCTGGTGGCGCTGGAGGCGCTGGCGCTGGGGCGCTGTGTCGTGGCCAGCGCCGTGGGCGAACTGCCCAGGCTCCTCGCCGATGGCGCGGGGCTGCTGGTCCCGCCGGGGGATGCGGCGGCATTGTCGGAGGCCCTGGCTACGGTGGAAAATGGGGAAGTGCGCGCGCGCGCCGGGCAACGCGCGCTCGAGCGGGCTCGCGACTACGGCGTCGCGGCCATGGCCGGCGCGTACGTCTCGTTGTACGGGCGCGCGCTCTCGGGGTTGAGCAGCTCCAGGTAGTCGCGCGCCAGCTCGCGGGCGATCTTGTCGGTGGTGAACGGCTCCACCGTCTTGTGTCCCGCCCGCGCCAGCTCCTCCGCCAGCGCCCGATCGCGCCACAGGCGCACCAGCGCGCGCGCGAACTCGCCCGGCTCTTCGGCCAGCAGCAGATCCTCGCCGTCCGTGTACGGCAGCCCCTCGGCGGCGACGCGGCTGGCGATCACCGGCACGCCCGCCGCCCAGGCCTCGAGGATCTTGATGCGCGTGCCCGAGCCGGCCCGCAGGGGGATGGCGGTGGCGAAGGCGCTGTCGAGGAACGGCTGCACCGAGGGGACGCTGCCCTCCACCCGGATGTCGTGCGAGGCAAGCGCCTGGATCTGGAGCGGCGGGTTGCGCCCCACGATCACCAGCCGCGCGCCGGGCAAGAGCGCCTTGCAGCGCGGCCAGATCTCCCTGGCGAGGAGGAGCGCCGCGTCCGCGTTCGGGCGCCAATCGAGCGATCCCACGAAGACCACGTCACGGCGGTGCGCCACCAGGGGCGCTGAGAGCGGCGGGATGGCATTGGGCACCACGCGCACGCGGCGCGCGCCCATCTCGCGGAAGGCCTGCGCGTCCTTCTCGGAGCAGGTGAGCACCAGATCCAGGTTCCGCGCCAGCTCGCGCTCCAGCTCGCGGATGCGGCCCGCCTGCCAGAGCAGGCCCTTGCGCTGCCAGCGCGGCGCCGAGTCGGCCAGGCGCTCGATGATCTCCGCCTCGACGTTGTGCGCGTCCAGCACCAGGCGCGCATGTGGCTGCAGTCGCCGGATCTGCGGCCAGCTCAGCGCCGTATGCGGATGGTCGAAGTGGATGAAGTCGAATTTCTGCGTCTCGAGCAGGCTCTTGAGCACCGACGGAAACCAGCCGTAGCGGCAGTAGCCCGCGGGACAGCCGAGGACGAAGCCCATCGCCTCGGCAAAGAGCGCGTCCACCGGCCCGGATCGCTCCACCACCCGGACTTCCCCGTCCAGCATGCGCGCCAGCGCGGCAGGGTCTTCGCCGTCGCGACCCCAGGCCAGGGCGGTGGTGTCGAACGCCCGGTCGAGCGCCTGCAGCAGGGTCAGGGCGCGGAGCGAACCGCCGGTATTGGCAGGTACGGGCACGCCGGGCAGCAGCGCAAGGACTCGAGGTCTGCCGCGGGTCGTCTGAAGTTCCACTCCGTCCCTCCCTGTGAGAAGAACTGTACGCATGCCCAACGGTGAACACAGGTCTGGGGCGCTCGGCCGGCCGTAAGGGCGGCGTGACGACGGCGGTGCGCTGCCGCCCTCGCAACTCAGCGAGGGTTCTTCATCGCCGGAGAGAGGGGTGGCAACCGCATGCGGCGGCGGCGCTCGGCGGTGTCGCCCAGCGTGCGCAGCGCTCCCGCGGGATCCTGTTCGAGCGCATCCGCGAGAGCGCGCAACCGTTGCGCGAGCGCCCGCGCCGCCTCGGGCACGAATCGGTTCAGGGCCGCCGCTCCGGCCACGGTGCCATCGCCCGCAAGTCGCGTGGTGTCGCGGAAACCGCCGGCGGCAAGCTCGCGGGCCAGCGCAGCGTCCTCGCCGGCCTCGAGCAGCGATTGCGCGACGGCTGCCGCGGCGAGGTAGGGCAGGTGCGAGGCCAGCGTGACCGCGCGATCGTGCGTGGCCGGGTCCACGTCGAGCAGCGTGCCGGCGCCCGCCGCCATCCACAGATCCCGCACCGTGCGGATGGCCTCGTGCTGCGCCGTCGGATCCGGAATGCCGACCGGCGGGCAAATGGCCACGGTGCACCCGAAGAAGAGCGCCGGGCTGGCCGCCACGAAGCCGCGAAACTCGGTCCCGGCCATGGGATGGGCACCGACGAAGACCACGAGATCCTGCATGCCCCCCGCGCCGCAGATCCGCTCCTTGGCGCCGCACACGTCGGTGAGCAGGGCGCCGCGCCGCATGCGCCGCGCTACGACCGGCAGGAGCTCCATCAGCGCCTGCGCGGGCGTGCAGAGGACGACGACGTCGCAGGTCGACAGATCGGCGATCTGCAGCGCGGTCGCGGCCGCGACGGCGTTCTCTCCCAGCGCCAGCTCGCAGGTGCGGGGGTCTTCGTCCACTCCGACGATCTCGATGCCGGGCCTCGCCCGCCGCAAGGCCAGGGCCAGCGACCCGCCGATCAATCCCAGCCCGACGATCCCGACCCGCTCCAATTCCGCCATCCTTCGAGTCTACGGCAAAGCCAATTCTTCCGAGCTAATGCGCGTCGATGAAGCCGCCGTGCTTTTCCAGGAAGGATTCGTAGTCGCCCGCGTAGTCTTCCATCCCGGTGTGATGGAAGGCGAAGATCCGCGTGGCCACGTTGTCGATCAGATCGCGGTCGTGGGCGACGAAGACGACCGTGCCCGGATAGTTCTGCAGGCCCTCGCCCAGCGCCGAGATCGACTCCAGATCGAGGTGGTTGGTGGGCTCGTCCAGCACCAGCACGTTGGGCTTCACCAGCATCAGCTTGCAGAAGAGCAGCCGCACCGCCTCGCCTCCCGACAGCGCCTTGGTGGGCTTCATGCCCTCGTCGCCGCGGAAGAGCATGCGCCCGAGCAGGCCGCGGATCTCCTCGTTGCCGGCGGAAGGATCGATGTCGTGCAGGTAGTCGAAGCAGGTGGTGCCCACCGGGATGATGGGCTTCACGTCCTGCGGCATGTAGCCGATCTGCGCCTCGTGGCCCCAGATCACCTTGCCCGCGTCGGGCTCCAGCTCGCCGATCAGCGTGCGGACAAAGGTGGTCTTCCCCACGCCGTTGCGGCCCACCACCGCCACCTTTTCGCCCCTGGTGATCAGGGCGGAGAAGTTCTTGAAGAGCTGCTTGTCGAACTTCTTCGAGAGGCCTTCGACGGTGAGCGTCTGCTTGCCGCTGGGGCGCTTCTGCTCGAACTTGATGAACGGCCGCGCGATGTTGGACTTCTTGATGTCGGCCAGCGAGAGCTTCTCCAGCTGCTTGATGCGGCTCTGCACCTGGGAGGCGCGGGTGCCGGCGGAGAAGCGCGCCACGAATTCCTGAAGCTGCTCGCGGCGCTTCGTCTTGTCCGCGTTTTCCGACTCGATGCGGCTGCGCACCTGGGCCTTGGCCCGCACCATCTGGTCGTAGTTGCCGGTGTAGGTGATGATGCTCTCGTAGTCGATGTCGGCGATGTGCGTGCAGATGGCGTTGAGGAAGTGCCGGTCGTGGGAGATGACCACCAGCGTGCCCTCGTACTGGAGCAGGAAGTCCTCCAGCCAGTGCACCGAGTCCAGGTCCAGCGAGTTGGTGGGCTCGTCGAGCAGCAGCGCGGTGGGCCTGCCGAAGAGCGCCTGCGCCAGCAGCACCCGCACCTTGTCGCCGCCGGTGATCTCGCGCATCAGCCGCTGGTGCTCGGCGTCGAAGACGCCCAGGCCTTCCAGCAGCGTGGCGGCCTGCGCTTCCGCCGAGTAGCCGTCCTCCTCGGCGATCGTGCCCTCCAGTTCGCCGAGCCGCGCGCCGTCGGCGTCGGTGAGATCGGCCTTGGCCAGCAGCTTCTCTTTCTCCTGCATGGCGTCCCAGAGGACGGTGTTGCCCATCAGCACCGTGTCGAGGACCTTCTTCTCCTCGAAAGCGTACTGGTCCTGCTTGAGGACGGAGAAGCGCTTGGGGCGCGAGACGAGGCCGGTGTCCGGATCCAGGTCGCCGGAGAGGATCTTCATGAAGGTGGACTTGCCTGCGCCGTTGGGGCCGGTGAGGCCGTAGCGGCGCCCCGGCGGGAACGCGGTGCTGACGTTCTCGAAGAGCTTCCTGCCTGCGAATGCCTTGGTGACGTCCTGGACCTGAATCATAAGGGCCGGTGGGGATAACACACCGGCCCGCGCCTTGCTACACGGGCGATCGCAATCTCAGGACGGCCGCGCAGTCTGCTCCGTGAGCCAGCGCCTGGCCTCTTCCTCGCTGTCGAAGGCGGCGATCCGGCGCCCGGTCAGCGGGGCAATCGCGCGGAAGACGACGCGTCCGATGGCGCTCATTCCGGCCATCGCCGTCGCGCGCACCCAGGGCGCGCCGGCGCGTCCCACCTCCTTCATCTTGTCGAGCAGCTGGACGTCGAAGCGCAGTCCCTTCACCAGGATCAGGCTGAGCAGGCTGCCGTCACGAGGCAGGGCGGCAACGCGCAGGTGCGCGGCCTGGAAGACCAGCTCCGCGTCTCGGGGAAGCAGGTTGCGGACGTCCGTGACCACGATCCGGTGCTCTCCTTCTTCGACGCGAACGCGCTCTTCCATCTCAAACCTTGGGTGGGTGCTTCTGCAGCTTCCGCTGCAGCGTCCGTCGGTGCATCTTCAGCCGCCGGGCCGCCTCCGAGATGTTGCCGTTGCAGTCGGCGAGGATGCGGTTCAGGTACTCCCATTCCTGCCGATCGAGCGACGGGACGTCGGCCATTGGCGGGGGCCGCTTGCCCTGCAGCGCCGCCTCGATCTCGTCGGCATCGGCCGGCTTGTTGAGGTAGTTGATGGCGCCCAGCCGGATGGCCTCCACGGCGGTGCCGATGGTGCCATAGCCCGTCAGGACCACCACCTGCGCCGGCCTGGGCATCCCGCGCAGCGCCCGGACCACGTCGAGGCCGGAGCCCCCGGGCATCCGCAGATCGACCACCGCGTACTGCGGCTCGGCATCGCGCATGGCCGTCTCGGCTTCCACCGGTGACGCGGCCAGCGCGACGTCGTAGCCGCGGCGGACGAAGGCGTTGCGCAAGGCCAGGCGGAACGGCTCGTCGTCGTCGACGATGAGGATGCGCATGGCGGCGTTACTAGCACGCCTCTCAAGCTTCCGGCACCCTGAGGGTGATGCGGGTGCCGCGCCCTTCGGTGGATTCCACGCTCATTTCGCCGCCCTCTCGCTCCACCACGTGCCGCGCGAGATACAGCCCCAGGCCGGTGCCGCGCCCCGGCTCCTTGGTGGTGAAGAACGGCTCGCCGATGCGGCGCAGGAGCGCCTCCGGAACGCCCACGCCGTTGTCGACCACCGTCAGAACCAGGTCCTCGCGGGCGCGGTTGAGCGAAACCCGGACGTCGCGGGCTCCGCGGCCTTCGGTGGCCTCGGCCGCGTTGTCCAGGAGATTGGCGATCGCCTGCTCGAACGCGCGGACCGGCAGCCGCACCCGAGCGCGCGCCACGCCCTCCTCGACGGCGAGCTCCGGCTTGGGACCGGGCCGGCCCTCGTGCCACCGGCGCACCGCAGCCTCCAGCACCGGCGCCACCTCGAACTCCTTGGCCTCCTCGACGTCGGCGCCGCCGCGGGGCGCCAGCATGCTGCTGATGATCTCCTTGCAGCGCTTGACCTGCCGCCGGATCTCCTCGGCCTCGGCGCGCCGGTCGCCCTCGAGCTGCGCCGCCAGCTCGCCGGCGAGGATCTGGATGGTGCCGAGCGGCGTGTTCAGCTCGTGCGCCGTGCCGGCCGCCAGCGTTCCCAGCGCTGCCAGGCGCTCCGCGGCCTCGGCGTCGTGGCGCGCGCGGTCCAGCTCTTCGCCGCGCCGGCGCAGCGACTCGCTCATCCGCAGCGAGAAGGTGGAGATGAAGGCGGCAGCCACCACGAAGGCGATCCAGCGGCCGCGTTGCTCGAGCTGCGGCGCGTCCCCGCGCAAGAGCAGCGGGTGGAAAGGGAGGATCTGCAGCGCGCTGAAGGCGGCGATGCTGGCCATGGCGAGCAGGATGCTCCAGCGCGCCGGCAGCACGATGGCGCCGATGGTGATGTGCACCAGGTAGAGGACAGCGAAGGGGTTCTCGTGGCCGCCCGACGCCGCGAGCAGCGCGGTGAGCTCGAGGATGTCGGCGAGCAGGTTCAGCGCGCAGGCGCGGTCGGAGGGGCGGCCGCCGCGGGCGAGCCAGATCTGCACGCCCAGGTTTCCCAGCGCCAGCGCGCCGCAGATGCCGAGCAGCGGCCCGATGGGAAGCGGATCGCGGACCAGCTCCCGCGCGAGCAGGATGGTGGTCACCTGGCCCGCCACCGCCCCCCAGCGCAGGCGGACGATCCAGCGCAGGTTGATCCGCGCCGCCGATTCGACGCTGGTCAGCGCAGGCATGTCCCGAACAGCCGATCGCAGATGGGGAAGGTGATGTTGAAGTTGCCCCGGGTCATGTTGCGCGGATCGTGGTGGGCAGCGTGGTGGCGGCGCAGCGGCTCGATCAGGCGCGGGGCGCGGTCGCCCAGGTGATAGGCGAGGTGGAGCCACTCGTACAGCAGGTAGTAGGCCATCGCGGTGATGACGAAGAGCGCCGCCACGTTGCTTCCGAGGAACGCGCCCAGCAAGAGGCCGGCGGGCAGCGCGAGGCCTCCGAAGAAGAAGAGCAGCAGCACGGGCGGGAAGAGCACCAGCTTGAAGTCGCGGGCCGACTCCAGCGACATCTGCTCCGCCGTGAAGAAGGCGTGGTGCAGCAGCGTGTGCCGCCGGTACACCAGCCCGAGGAACCGTCTGGGCGCGTGCATGGGCCCCCGGTGCGCCAGCCACTCCACCAGATTCGCGTAGAGGAAGGCGATGGGCACGGTGAGCAGCGCCAGGCGCGGCCGGTGGATCTGCGCCCCCGCGACGGCGATGATCGCCAGCGAGACGACGTTGACGAAGGCCAGATGCAACAGCCCGCTGTATCGGGGCCCCAACTGCTCAGCACGCGCCTCCGCGCGGAACGCCGCCAGCTCCATGCCCTGCATGGTACGTTGCCGCGCCGGTGGATGCACTCCAGCGCCGAATCGGCGTGACCCGCGTCGCGCGCGTGACCGGCCTCGACCGCTGCGGCGTGGAGGTGGCGTGCGCCGTCCGGCCGCTCGGGCACGTGCTTCAAGTCTCCAACGGCAAGGGCGAAAGCTGGGAGGCGGCGCGCGCCTCGGCGTTGTCTGAAGCGGCGGAGCTGTGGGCGGCCGAACGCGTGTCGCAGCCGGAGCTGGTCTACGGTGCGGCTGCCGAGCTGCGCGACGCATGGGAGCCCATCGACGTGCCCGTGCCACGGCTGTGGTCGCGGGCGACGCGCATCGCCTGGCGGCGCGGCCGCGATCTGGCCACCCGCCGCGAAGTGCTGGTGCCCGCGCAGCTGGTGCACTGCCCGCCCCGCGGAGCGCCGTCGCTGGGGCCGCTCTCGCTGCGCTGGACCAGCAACGGGATGGGAGCCCATCCGCGGCCCGGGCCGGCGCTGCGACACGCCCTGCTGGAGCTGATCGAGCGCGATCAGCTCGCCCGCGCGCTGCCGCAGGGCTGGACGCCGAGGGCCATCTCGCGCCTCAAGCTCGACGCGACGCGTGTTCTCCTCTGGCGCCGCCTGCGCGATGCGGGCTTCGAGGCCCACGTCTTCGATCTCTCGGGCGCGCTACCCGTGGCGGGCGCGATCCTGGTCGATCTCGAGGAAGGGTCGATACCGGTGACTGCGGGATATGCCTGCGGGCTCACGCCTGGAGAGGCGGTGCAGGGTGCCTTGCTGGAAGCCGCCCAGTCGCGCCTCACCGACGTGCACGGCGCGCGGGAGGACGTGGTGCCGCCGGACCGCGCTGCCATGCGCTCACTCCGGCAGGCCTGCGAAAGGGCGAACGCGCGCCGGACGCTTGGCGACATGCCTCGCGCCCGCGACNTGCGCGCCGCCCTGCGCGGCCGGGTGGCAGTCGTCGAGCTCGCCCGTGAGCCGCTGCACGTGGTGAAGGTGGTGGCGCCGGCGATGAAGCTTTCGGGGCTCTTGTGATCGTCGCCTTCCTCGGACCCTCGCTGCCGGCCGGGGAGGCGCAGGGCTTCCGCGTGCTGCCGCCGGCGCGCCAGGGAGACGTCTGGCGCGCGCTCGATCTGCGGCCGCGGGCCATCGCGCTGATCGACGGTGTCTTCGAGTCGCAGCCCAGCGTCTGGCACCGCGAGATCCTCGACGCGCTGGACGCAGGCGTGCCGGTGTTCGGCGGCGCCAGCATGGGGGCGCTGCGCGCGGCGGAGCTTCACACGCTGGGCATGGTCGGCGTGGGCCGCATCTTCCGTTGGTACCGCGATGGCGGGATCATCGACGACGCCGAGGTAGCGCTTCTGCACGCGGATGCCGCCCACGGTCATCGGCCGCTGACCGTGCCGCAGGTCAACGTCCGCTGGTCGGCGCAGCAGTCCCTTCCGCCGCGCGAGGCGCGCGCCCTGATGCAGGCCTCTGCGCGCATCTTCTACCAGGAGCGCACCGTGCCGCGCGTGCTGGAGCTGGTGCCGCCGCGATTGCGTGCCCGCTTCCGGCTGCTCGATCTCAAGGCGGACGACGCCCGCGAGGTGCTCAAGGCGGCGCGGGCCGCGGGCCCGCTACCCGCGCGGCCGCCTCGCGATCCGCCCCCGTCCTCGCTGGTCCGGCGCCGGCGCATCGGAAGCGCCTCCGGCACGGCCGCGCAAGCGGACGCGGGCATCCGCCGCGCGCTGCTCGCGGGCTGGGCGCGGGAGCAGGGGCTGCGCGCAACGCCGGAGGAGGTGGCCGCCGCGCTCCGCGAGGTCCGCGCCGCGGGCCCCCGCGACGATCGGCTGCGGCTCGCCGAGGATCTGGCGCTCGAACGCCTGGCCATGGAGCACGCGCCGCGGCTGCTCAACGACGGCCCGTCCAGCCTGGAAACGCTCGCGGCAGAACAGCGCCGCCGTGGACGGTGACCCGCCGCCATGCGACTCTCCGGCGGGATGGACGTCCTCCCGCGCAAGCGCGTGCTGCAGGCGCAGGCGCTCTACTTCTGGGCGCTGCTCAAGCGCTTCCGCATCACCTTCCTCATGCTGGTGGTGCTGGTGGTGGGCGGCGGTTCGCTCTTGCACGTGCTGCTCTTGCGCGCGGGGAAGCCGGTGGGCCTGGGGCGATCGATCGTGGCCGCCTACTTCCTGCTCTTCGCCCAGCCGATCATCGATATCCCCGACAACGGGCCGGTGGAGCTGCTCGCGGTGCTGATTCCGCCGCTGGGCATCAGCACCGTGGCGGGAGGGCTGCTGCGCTTCGCCTACCTCTTCTTCGCCAAGACCCGCAACGACAAGGAGTGGTTCGCCGTGCTGGCCCAGACCCTCAAAGACCACGTCATCGTCTGCGGCGCCGGGCGCGTGGGCTTCCGCGTCTTCGAGCAGCTCCACAAGCTGTCGGTGCCGATGGTGCTGATCGAGAAGGACGAGTCCAAGCCCTTCATCGCGCAGATCCGCGACGTCGGCGTGCCGGTGCTGATCGACGACGTCCGCGCGATGGGGACGCTGGAGCGCGCCAACCTGAAGCACGCCCGTTCCATCGTCTGCGCCACCGACGACGATCTGGCCAACCTCAACGTGGCGCTGGATGCGCGCAAGATCCGGCCCGGCATCCGCGTGGTGATGCGCCTCTTCGACGACGACCTGGTGGAGAAGACGCGCACCAGCTTCGACGCCCAGGCCTTCTCCACCTCGGCGCTGGCGGCGCCCGCGCTGGCCATGGCGGCGCTGGACCCCAACATCAAGAACTCCTTCGAGGTGGGCGGGCGGCTGATGGTGATTGCGGAGCTGGCGGTGCGCGGCGGGCTGATGGCCGGCAAGACGGTGGCCCAGCTCCGCGACGAGCTGGGTGTGCTGATCATCCACGTCGCCAGGCGTGAAGGCGAGACGTTCTTCGACCCGGTAGGCGCCTGCCGTGTCGAGGAGGGCGACCNGGTCACGCTGCAGGCCACGCTGCGCACCTATGAAGGGTTGCGCGAGAAGCTGCTCGCCGCGTAAAGAGCCGCCATGACCAGCTCCGCCTTGCTCTCCGGCGCGCAGGACGCGTTCGCGCGCGCGTCGAAGGATCAACTGGATTCGGCTCGCGCCGCGGTGGCCCGGCTCAAGACGCTGCCGCCCTCGCTGGAGACCCTGCGGGCCTGGGACCAGGCGACCGGCGCCATCTCTGACGCGAGCGCGCGCGCCTCACTCCTGCGCTCGGTGCATCCCGACGCGGCCATGCGCGACGCCGGCGAGCGCTGCGAGCAGGAGGCGGAGGCCCTGGGCACCGCGCTGGCCCTGGATCCGGACATCTACCGGCCCCTGTCCCGGGTGGACGCGTCGGGCGAGGACGAGGCCACGCGCTGGTACCTCTTCCGCGTGCTGCGCGACTTTCGCAGGGCCGGCGTGGACAAGGGCGACGCCACCCGCGCGCGGGTCCGCGCCCTCAACGAGGAGCTGGTGCGCATCGGGCAGGAGTTCCAGCGCAACATCCGCGACGACGTGCGCAGCATCCAGGTGACGCCGGCGGAGCTGGAAGGGCTGCCGGAAGACTACGTCCGCGCGCACGCCGCCGGCACCATCACCACCGACTATCCCGACTACATCCCCTTCATGACCTATTCGCGGAGCAGCGCGGCCCGGGAGCGGTTGTGGAAGATCTACCGGCAGCGCGCGCATCCCGGGAATCTCGAGGTGCTGGATCGGATGCTGGCGCGCCGCTTCGAGTTGGCCGGCCTGCTCGGGTACGAGAGCTGGGCCGCGTACGTGACCGAGGACAAGATGATCGGCAGCGTGCGCGCCGCCTCCGACTTCATCGAGAAGATCGCCGCCGCATCGGAGGCGCGGGCGGGCAGGGATTACCAGACGCTGCTCGCCCGCAAGCGCCGGGACGACGCCGCGGCCGACCGGGTGGATGCCTGGGACTCCGAGGCGCTCAAGGAGCGGGTGCGCGCGGAGCAGCTGGGCTTCGACTCGCAGTCGGTGCGTCCCTACTTCGAGCTCTCGCGGGTGATGGAGGGCCTCTTCGACACCACGGGGCGGATGTTCGGCCTCGAGTACCGTAGGCTACCGGACGCCCCGGTCTGGCATCCGGACGTCACCGCCTGGGAAGCGGTGGAGCAGGGCACGGTGGTGGGCCGCTTCTTCCTCGACCTCTTCCCCCGCGAGGGGAAGTACAAGCACGCGGCGCAGTTCACGCTGGCGTCCGGCGTGCGCGGCGGCGCGCTCCCCGAGGCGGCGCTGGTCTGCAACTTTCCCTCGCCCGGCACCGGCTCCTCTCTGCTGGAGCACGCCGAGGTGGTGACCTTCTTCCACGAGTTCGGGCACCTCCTGCATCACCTTCTCGGCGGACACACGCGTTGGGCCGGCGTCTCGGGAGTGCGCACCGAGTGGGACTTCGTGGAGGCGCCCTCGCAGATGCTGGAGGAGTGGTGCTGGGACGCGAAGGTGCTGCAGCGCTTCGCGCGGCACCTGGAGACGGGCGAGCCCATCCCGGCGGAGATGGTGGCACGGATGCGCGCGGCCGACGAGTTCGGCAAGGGCCTGCGCGTGCGGCAACAGATGTTCTACGCCGCGACCTCGCTTCGCCTGCACGATCGCGATCCGGCGCGTTTGGACACCACGGCGCTCTCGGCGGAGCTTCAAGAACGCTACACGCCCTTCCGCCACGTTCCCGGAACGTATTTCCAGGAGAGCTTCGGCCACCTCGAAGGGTATTCGGCCATCTACTACACGTACATGTGGTCGCTGGTCATCGCCAAGGACCTCTTCGGCGTGTTCCGGCGGGAAGGTCTGTTGGACCCGGAGCCGGCGCGCCGCTACCGCAAGGCCATCCTCGACCCTGGAGGCGGCCGGCCCGCGGGCGAGCTGGTGAAAGAATTCCTGGGCCGCGAGGCTTCGTTCGACGCCTTCGCAAAGTGGCTCGATGCATGAGAGCGGATTCCGGCGATCACGCGGCCTTGCGGAAGACGAACTCGATCTGCTCGAAACCACCGACCCAGGTGCACCAGAACCGGCTGCAGGCGTAGGGCTGGAGATTCGCAAGGCCGCTGACGACGCGATTGACCATCTTGAGGATCGGAACCTGCCACGGCCGGACGGCGACCTCTTTGAGGTCCCAACGAATCATGTAGTCGAGCCGCATCGATTCGAGCTCCAGCGCCACTCCGATGTACCCGCCGCTGAAGGCAGGGCGCATGTACTCAGGAAAGGTCACGTCGAAGCCATGCCTGTGCTCCGGATGGGTGATCCCGCGGGAGAAGTGAGGGACCCTGATCTCCAGGCGGCCGCCCGGCTTGAGGAGCCGATGCACGGCGATCAAGACGCCGAAGACGTCGTCGAGGTGCTCGAGCACGTGGTCCATCACGATGATCTCGAAGTGGCAGCTCGGGAAGAGCTCGTAGTTCCGGAGGTCGTCGAGATCGAGGTACACGTCCGCCTTGGCGTGCTTCTCGACGTCGACGTTGAGGAAGCCGGAGAGCGGAAATTGTCCGCATCCGAGGTTCAGCTTCGTCGGCAATGGACTGGGCAGGGTGGCGGACACGAGGAGCAGGGTAGAGCACTCAAAACGGTTTGGCACCTGGCGGCGGCGACGGCCGCCATTGCGCGGCGAGGAAGCGCGCCGCGCCCAGGTCGGTCCGGGCAGGCGCGGTCCACTGCGCGAGCGCGACGGCGAGCGCGATCCCCAGCGCCGCGGCACGGCGCCAGACCAGGAAGCCGATCGCCGCCGCCAGGGCGGCGAAGTACGGGGCAGCGCTCCAGAGGCCGGGGACGCCGATCGCCTGCAACGGGTTGGGTGCCGCGAATCCATGATCGATCAGCGGCCAGACCACCTCGCGCAGGGGATTCTGCACTTCGAGCGGGAAGCCCTGGCACACGGCCGATGCCATGCCGGTCGCCGCGATCGCCGCTGCGCCGAGGCCGCGCAGCGCGACCAGCCACCATCGCGACGCCTCGCGCGCGGCGAGGGCGATGGAAATGGTCGCGAATGGCACCAGCGGCGTGATGTAGCGCGGGCCCACCACCCAGCCGCTGCGCCAGAGCGATTGGGTGAGCTGGAAGGCCAGGTAATAGGCGACGATGGCGGTGGCCGCCCGCCCGGCGGCGTGGCCCGACGACCAGCGCGGCGCGAGGAGCGCCAGCACGATCCACGGTGCCCAGAAGAACAATCCGAGATAGGGCGCCAGGAAAGAACCATAGAGACGCTCCGAGGTGGGCATCGAGAGGGCGAAAAGGCCGCTGCCCATGTCTCGGACGAACCCCGGATTCTCGATGTGACCGTAGGGAGTGGCCCAGGGCGCGCCGAACGCGCTCCAATGGAACTGCGCCAGCAACAATCCCCAGGGCAGCGCGCCGAGGGCGACGCGGAAGAGGCCCCGGCGGTGCCGCAGCATCGCCGCCGCGAACAGGATCGCCGCGGGCGGCGCCGACGGATACTCGAGGGCGACCGCCAGCGCGCAGAAGAACCCGAACCACCAAGGACGCCACGTCTTCCAGAAGGCGCAGAGAAAGGCGGCGCCCAGTGCGAGCGCCGCGAGTTGGTGGCCGGCGAACATCTGCCCGTAGGTGAGCGAGAGCGAGCCGAGGGCACCCGAAAGCGTGCACGCCAGCGCCGCGTTCTCCGCAACGCCTGCGTCCAGCATCCATCGTCGCAGGAGCAGCCAGAACAGGACCGACGGCGCGATGACCCAGATCCAGCGCAGCGCGAACACGACCGCGGTCTTGCGGAGAGGGCCAAAGACGCGAAGCGCTGCCACCACGGGGACCGCCAGCACGGAAGCGCCGGGCGCCTTCGCGGAATACAGCCTGCCCGCGCACGCCGGAGGGCTTGCGCGCGGGTCGTCGCAGGTCAGCGCCTTGTCGTTGACGTACCCCCAGTCGGAGTAGACGCGACCGCCGTCGAAGAGTTGGCCGCCGCGGACGTCCCGCCGGCCGATGGCCCAGGTGTGGTCCTCGACCAGCGCGCGCGCCGCGTAGATGCGCACCAGCTCGTTGGGGTTGTTGATGCCGGGGAAGAAGACGAAGAGCCAGCCGTAGGCCACCAGGAGCAACAGGAGGAGGCGGCCTTCGGACGGGCGCAGGCGCACGCCGCAATCCTACCATCGCCCGGATACCCCGCCGTCCTCCCGGCAAGCAGGCAGGCGCACCTCTCTCGCCGTGGAAACCCGGAGTGCGCAGGTTGGGCCGGGGGGGTAGCAATGCGCCGCTTGCTCGTCGTTCTCGTGGCTGCCGCTGCGTGCGGCCGCTCGGGTCCGCCCGACACGTCGAAGGATGTGACCGTCGGCACGGTGACGGTGGGGATTTCGGTGGTCGGTCCCGGGAGCGTCCAGGGTGGAGGGCAGGCGACCGGTTGCTCCTCCGCCTGCAACTTCCAGGTTCCCACGGGCACCACGGTGCACCTGACGGCCGCCGCGGCGCCCAACGCGATCTTCAGCGGCTGGTCGGGGCCCTGCAGCGGCCTTTCGGATTGCGACGTGGTGGCACAGGCGGACCTCACTGTCGGCGCTACATTTGCCCCAGCTACCGCCACTCTGCACAAGCTCCAGGTGGCGGTCCTCGGCTCGGGCTCGGTGCGCAGCGGCCCCGCCGGCATCGAGTGTGTGCAGAGCTGCGCCGCCGCGTTCGTGGACGGCACGCAGGTGACGCTCACCGCCGCCGCGGCGCCGGGCTGGACNTTCACTGGATTCAGCGGCGCGTGCAGCGGGACGNNGTGCTCGATGGNCNTNNCNGCNGATGCCCAGGTGACGGTCACCTTCGTGCAGAGCGCCGCCACCCTCTCGGTGCAGCAGACCGGGAGCGGCAACGTGATCTCCGCTCCCGCGGGGATCGACTGCCCGCGCGTCTGCTCCGCCGCCTTTGCCTCCGAGGCGCTGGTGACGCTGACCGCCACGCCGTTGCCGGGCTTTTCCTTCGCCGGTTTCTCCGGCGCCTGCAGCGGCGCCACCTGCACGCTGCGGCTCTCGAGCGATGCGCAGGTGTCGGCCGCCTTCACCGCCATTCCCACCCACCGCCTCAGCGTCGCGATGAGCGGCACCGGCGTGGGACGCGTGACCTCTACCCCAGCGGGCATCGACTGCCCCGGTATATGCAGCGCCGCCTTCCAGGATGGAATCTCCGTCTCGCTTGCGGCCACTCCGGATGCGCTCTCCAGATTCACGCTCTGGGCTGGCGCCTGCACCGCCTCGCCCTGCGCGGTGAAGATCCAGGCCGACAACGCCGCCGTCGCGCAGTTCGACAACCGGCGCTACGTGGTGATGGACCTCGGCGCGCCGCCGGGAGGTTGGTGGAGCGTGGGGCAGGGCATCAGCCCCGGCGGCAGGTTCGTCTCCGGAAATGGCGGCGGCAACGATCAGATCTTCTTCTGGGACGGCGCCATGCGCGACATCGGCGTGGCCCACGGCAGCGCCGGCGGCGTCAACGACTCCGGCGCGATGGCGGGCAGCTACCAGTTCGGAGGCGAAGGCGGCCTCTGGCACGCCTTCCGTTGGCAGAGCGGCGCGCTCACCGATCTGGGCACGTTGGGCGGCACGACCAGCAACGGGGCCTCCATCAACCGCGACGGCGTGGTGGCTGGCTGGGCGAGCCGCGCCGACGGCGTCCTCCGCGCCGCGTTCTGGAGCTCCGGCAGCGCCGTGGACCTGGGCTCGCTGGGCGGCGGCTTCTCCGCCTGCTCCTTCGCGTACGGCATCAACGCGGGCGGCATCATCGTCGGCGAGTCGTGCGTCGATTCCGGCGGCACGCACGCGGTGCGCTACCGGAGCCCGGGTGTGATCGACGACCTGGGCACGCTGGGCGGCACCTTCGGCACGGCGCGCGGCATCAACGACGCGGGCGTGATCGTGGGATTCGCTTCCGACGCCACCGGCGTCTACCGCGGGTTCGTCTTCGACAACGGCAGGATGATCGACGCCGGCGCGCTGCCGGGGCTGCCCTACACCGAGCTGGTGGCGATCAACTCCACCGGCATCGCGGTGGGCGGCGCGCTCAACTTCAACGGCGTCCAGCGCGGCGTCATCTATGGCGGCGGCAGGATGCTGGACCTGAACATGGTCATCGACGGCTCGCCCTACGTGATCACCTTCGCCCCGGGCATCGACGCGGCGGGGGACATCGTGGCGCAGGGAAACGACAACGGCGTGCTGCGCGCGCTCATCCTGCGACCTCACTGATCTGATTGGTGACTACAGCCCGATCTCGCCGGCGATGGGCTTGAGCGCCTCGATGAGGAAGGCGACGTGCTCGAGCAGCGGCCGCCCCAGCGCGTCCGCGCCGCCATACACGTAGCCGCGGTCCACGCTGCGCGCGAACGCCTTGTCTTTCAGCTTCTTCACCACCGACTCCGGCGGCAGGTCGGCGATCTTCTTCGTGGGCCGCACCTTGACGCAGGCGCCGATGAAACCCACCGCCTCGTCGCAGGCGTAGATGGCCTTCTTCAGCGGCGTGTCGCGGGGGATCTTCATGTAGTCGGCGTGCGAGGCGATGCCCTCGACGATCTCCTCGGGCCAGCCGCGCTCGCGCAGGACGCGCGTGCCCACGTGCAGGTGGGTCTCCTCGGTGGGGTTCTGCTCGTAGTCGAAGTCGTGCAGCATGCCGACGATGCCCCACTTCTCGATCTCCGCCTGGTCCGTGATTCCGAACCAGCCCGCGTACGCGCGCATCGCCTCCTCCACGCCGCGCGCGTGCTTGCGCAGCGCATCCGACTGCGTGAACTCGCAGAGCAGGGTCCAGGCCTCGGCGCGCGAAGGCGTCATCCCTTGGTGGCCTCCGCGATCTGGAGACGGGCAGCGCGCGCGGCGGGGAGGAAGCCGCCCAACAGGCCCATCGCCACGGCGAAGATCGTCGCCTTGAGCGCCACGTCCGGAGCGAAATGGAAGCGGAACTTGATCTCGGTGAAGGAGGACCAGTTGGTGGTGGTGAAGCTGCTGGCGGCCAGGAAGGAGGCGAAGATGCACCCCGCCACCGCGCCCAGGAGCGAGAGGATCAGGCTCTCCACCAGGAAGCTGCCCAGCACCGACCGGCGCTGGAAGCCCAGCGCGCGCAGCGTGCCCACCTCGCGCACGCGCGACGCCACCTGCGCGTACATGGTGATCATCGCCCCCAGCGTGGCGCCGAAGGAGAAGAAGACGGCGATGGCGGTGCCCAGCACGCGGATGAAGCCTGCCAGCTGCCCCGAGGCCTCCTCGTAGAAGCGATCCTCGCGCTTGGCCTCCAGGTTCCAGCGCGGATCGGCGTCCACCGTCGTCCGCAGGCTGTCGAAGTCGCCGGCGCCCTTCAGCCGGACGGTCATGGTGGAGTAGCCGGTGCGCCGGGCGGCGTCGGCGATCTGGTCGGCATCGGCCCAGATCTCGCTCTCGAACGCGGCACCGCCGGCCTCGAACACGCCCACCACCTGCCACTGCCTGCGCGCGATGGTGAGGCTCTGGCCGATCTCCGCTCCCACGTAGCGGCCGCGGGCCGAGCGCCCGATGATGATCTCGCTGGTGGCCCACTGCGGCGGCCGTCCCTCGATCAACTTCACGGTCCTGGAGCGGAGCAGCTCCCACCCATCCTTCGTCACCCCGCGGATGCCCACGTTGGCGGTGCCGCTCTGGTCCACGCGCGGGAGCTGGAAGATGACGAACAGCTCCGGCGACGCCACCTGCTTGCCGCCTTCCACCGCGACGGCCGGATCGGCGGCAAAGGTCTTGGCCGCCTCGCGCGGAAGGAAGCTGGTCAGCTCGGAGGTGGAGCCCTTGCGCAGGAGGATGGCGTTCTCCCGCACGCCGGTGGACTTGAGCGTCTCCTCCACCCCGCGCGCCAGCATCAGCACCGCGGCGAAGACGAAGACGACCAGGCCGAGCCCGAAGGCGGTGGCGAAGGCGGAGAAGCGGCGCCGCAGGATGGAGCGGACGTTGTAGGAGAGCGGGATCATTCCTGCCTCCGCAGCGCCTCGACGATGGGCATTCGCGCCGACTGGACCGCCGGAAACGCGCTCGCCGCCGCGCCGATGGCCGCCGCCACCACCACGGTGATGATGCCGGTTGCAGGTTTGAAGCCCACGTTGCTGAGGAACCCGAACTGGGCCATCGCGCGCCCGAAACCAAGCAGGACGGGCCGCGCCACCACCACGCCGAGCAGGCCGCCCACCGCGCCCAGGAGCGCGCCCTCGCTCAGACCGAGCAGGCGCACGTGCTTGGGCAAGAAGCCGATGGCCCGCATCGCCCCCAGCTCCGGAGTGCGCTCGCGCAGGCCCATCGCCAGCGTGTTGCCGAGGATCAGCGCCATGATGATCAGGATCACGCCGCTGACCGCCTCCAGCGCGGAGAGGATGGCGCCAGATCCTGTAACGAAGGAGAGCCGGAAGGCCTTCTCGGTCTCGGTGTGCGTCTCGTTGTCGCTGTTGGCGAAGAGCGCGTCGATGTCGCGGATCACCCGCGGCGATTCCGAGGCGTTGGCCACGGTGGCGGTGAAGAGGCCCACCGTGTCCTTGCGGGCCTGTGGCAGCGCCTCGTTGAGCCGCGCCCAGTGGAAGTACATGGTGTTGCCGACGCTGGCGTCGTCGGTGCCCTCGATGATTCCGGCGACGCGAAACTTCCAGTCGCCGGGATAGATCTCGCTGAAGAGGGGAATGGTGTCGCCCAGCTTCCAGCCGTACTTGTCCGCCAGCCCTTTTCCGACGATGCAGGCATTGCGGTCGGCGAAGAAGTCTTCCTTGGTGCCCTGCAGGAAACGCAAGCTGAAGACTTGAAGGGCGCTGGGCGCGTCGATGGCGAACTGGGCGAAGAAGTTCTTCCGGTCCTTGTAGATGCCGCCGAACCAGTTGCTCCAGGTCACCTTGGTCACGCCCGGCACCTGCCCGATGCGCGCCGCGTAGTTGAGCGGCAACGGGTTGATCAGCGAAACGGCGTTGCGGGTGACCACCCGGTCGGCGCTGGAGGCCTCCGCGCTGGCGTACCAGGCGGTGAGGATGGTGCGCAGGAAGAGGAAGGCCACCGCCGAGAGAATCACCCCCAGCACGGTGAGGGAGGAGCGCGTCTTGTTGCGCAGGAAGGCGTTGCGCAGCGCCACGCCGGCGAGCGTCATGTGAGCTGCCCCTTGTCGAGGCGCCTGCGCACCTTGGCGGCCTCGGCGGCGTGCGGGTCGTGGGTGACCATCACCACCGTCTTGCCCAGCGTCTCGTTGAGCGTCTTGAGCAGGCCCAGCACGTCCTCGGCGCTCTTGCGGTCCAGGTCGCCGGTGGGCTCGTCGGCCACGATGATCTTCGGGTCGGCCACGATGGCGCGGGCGATGGCCACGCGCTGTTGCTGACCACCGGAGAGCTGGCGCGGCGTGTGGTCCATGCGGTCGGAGAGCCCGACCAGCTTGAGCGCCACGTCCACGCGCCGCCGCCGCTCGGACTTGTTCAACCGCGTGAGCAACAGCGGCAGCTCCACGTTCTCGGCCGCTGTGAGCACCGGCATCAAGTTGTAGAACTGGAAGATGAACCCGATGTTCTGCGCCCGCCACTGCGCGCGCCGGGTCTCTCCCAGCTTGCCGATCTCCTCGCCCGCGACGCGCAGGGAGCCGCTGGTGGGAGCATCGATGCCGGCGATCAGGTTGAGCAGCGTGGTCTTGCCCGAGCCCGACGGCCCCATCAGCGCCTCGAAGGCCCCCTCGGGCACGTCGAGGTCGATGCCGTCCAGGACGGTCACCTCCTGCCGGTCCCGGCGGTACACCTTGCGCAACCCGCGGATCTCGATGATGGCCCCGGCGAGGCGGGGCGCTGGCACGGTCTCGGCCATCACTGTTTCTCCTTGACGCGCATGCCGTCCATGAGGTCGGCCGGGGGCGAGCGCACCAGGCGCGTGCCCGGCGCCGGCCCCTTCTGCAGCGAGAGCAGATTCCCCAGCGCAGGTCCGGTGATGACGGGCGCCGTCTTGACCGACCCGTCCTGCTGCAGCACGAAGACCACCTTGCCGTCGCCGCGCGCAACCACCGCGTCGGGCGAGACCGCCGGCTTGGGGTCGGCCTTCTGCGCCGCCGCGTCCAGCTCCCGGGCCAGGAAGGTCACCTTGGAGCCCATGTCGGGCAGCACGTCCTTCATGTCGTCGACGAAGGCCACCTTCACCGTGACGGTAGCCTTGGCCCGATCGACGCGGGGCCGCACCTCCGCCACCCTGCCGCGGAACCGACGGTCGGGAAACGCGTCGAGGGCGATCTCCGCCGGCGTGCCGATGGCCAGCTTCGCCACCTGGGACTCCGAGACGTCGGCCTCTACTTGAAGGCTGGTGAAATCCGCCAGCGAGGCGATGCCGCCGTTGCCTGCGTTGCCGGCGCTGGTGAAGCCGAAGACGATCTCGCCGATGTCGGTGAGCTTCTGGGTGATGCGCCCCGCAAAAGGCGCGCGCACGTAGCAGTTGTCGAGGTTCACCCGCGCCACATCCACCCGCGCTCCCGCGGCGGCCACGTCGGCCTCGGCCGCTGCGAGCGCGGCCTTCGAGGCGCCCAGCCGCGCGGTGGCAGTGTCCAGAGCGGCGGGCGTGGAGACGCCCTTCTGCTGCACGATCTGCTCGCGTTCGAACTGCCGCTGCGCGTCGATCAGGTCCACCTCGGCCCGCTTCTGGCGCGCCTCGGCGGACTTGCGGTCGGCCTGCGCCTGCGCCAGCTGCGCGCGGTAGTCGGCGTCCTCCAGCACCGCGATCACCTGCCCCGCCTTCACCACCGTGCCGTCCTCGACGAAGATCTTCGCCACCCGGCCGCCGATGCGCGGCGAGATGTTGGCCTTGCGCTGTGGCACCACGTAGCCGGTGGCGACCAGGATCTGGGCGCCCTGGGCCGGCGTCACTACGGTGACGCTGGTGATCTCCACCTCGGGCGCGAAGAGCCTCGGCCCCAGCGTCTTCCAGGCGACGAAGGCGAGCGCGGCCAGCGCCAGGACCACCGCGGCGGGCATCAACCAGCCGGGCAGCGACGACTTCGCGGGCCCGCGATCGATGCGCAGGCTCTTGAGCTCGTCCGCCAGCGAGGGAGGAGGCGTCGCCATCAGCGGGTGTCTACCACAGGACGCCGCGCGACCGCGTCGCAGCCTTGACCCGCTCTGCCGCGTCTGGTACCCGCGCTCTCTTTCGAAGCTGGCGCGCCGGAGGCACCGCTGAGCGAGCAGACACAGGGCGGCGCGGCGCCGCGCAACGGGTCTCGCGAAGGCACGTTCGTCTTCCTTTCCCAGCTGCTCGACCGTCCGGTCCGGGGGCCCGCCGGAGAGCGGCTGGGGAAGCTGGTGGACTTCCTGGCCGACGCTTCCGACCCTTCCTACCCGCGCATCACCGCGCTGCGCGTGCGGGTGGCGCGCGGCGAGGTGCGCCGGGTGGAGTGGTCCGACGTGGCCGCCTGCGAGCCGTCGGGGACCAGGCTCGTACGGTCGCACGAGGCGCTGGGGCCGCTGCAGCTGCTCGGCAACGAGATCCCGCTGGCGCAGGACGTGCTGGACCGGCAGATCGTCGACACCGACGACGCAAAGGTGGAGCGGGTCAACGACCTGCACCTCTTGCGCGCGCGAGGCGAGCTGCGCGTTGCGCACGTGGACGTGGGCTTCCGCGGGCTGGTGCGGCGGATGGGATGGCAGGCCGGAGTGGATCTGCTGCTGCGCAGGTTCGCGCCGGAGAGCCGATTTCTCCGATCGGAGAAGTTCCTGCCCTGGAAGCACGTGCAGGCCTTCTCGGCGGGGAGCGCGCGGGTGCGGCTGGACCTGGCCCGGCGCGCGCTCGGGCAGGTGCATCCCAGCGACCTGGCCGAGATCCTCGAGGACCTGGACCGGCGCGAGCGCGCGGTCCTCTTCCGCGACCTGCCCGTGGCATCCGCCGCGGAGGCACTGGCGGAGACGGATCCCGAGCTGCAGCGCGAATTGCTCCGCATGGTTGAACCGGCGCGCGCCGCCGACATCGTGGAGGAGATGCAGCCCGACGCGGCGGCCGATCTCCTCGCCGAGCTGCCCAAGGAAGAGTCCGCCGAGATCCTCGCGGCCATGGAAGGGCCCGAGGCGCGCGAGGTGGAGCGACTCCTCACCTACGACGAGAACTCGGCGGGCGGCATGATGAACACCGAATACCTGCGCCTCTCTCCGGCCCTGACGGCGGAGCAGGCGATGCAGTCGGTGCGCGAGCAGGCGAAGGAGATCGCGCAGGTGCACGACTGCTTCGTGCTGCAGCGGGATCGCCGGCTTTTGGGCGTGGTCTCGCTGCGCGATCTGCTGTTGGCCGCGCCGGAGATGCCGGTGGACGCGCTGATGCACCCACATCCCGCGCCGCTCGCGCCCGACGACCCGCCNGCCCGCGTCGCCGAGCTGGCCGCCAAGTACAACCTCTTCTCGCTGCCGGTGGAAAAGGACGGCCGCATCCTCGGGGTGGTCACCGTCGACGACGTGCTCGAGAAGGTCCTGCATGGTTGACGTGCAAGCGCGGCCCACGCCGGCCGGAGGCGTGACCCGCCTGGCCAGGTCGCGCTGGGCGCGCATCGCCGCCGTCCTCGCGGTGGTGGGTCCCGGCATCATCACGGCCAACGTCGACAACGACGCCGGCGGCATCGCCACCTATTCGCAGGCGGGGGCGGACTTTGGCTATTCGCTGCTCTGGACGCTGATCCCCATCACCCTGGCGCTGATCCTGGTGCAGGAGATGACCGCGCGCATGGGCGTGGTCACCGGCAAGGGGCTCTCCGATCTCATCCGGGAGCGCTTCGGGGTCAAGGCCACCTTCTACGTCATGTTGGCGCTGGTGATCGCCAACCTGGGCAACACCATGGCCGAGTTCGCCGGCGTGGCTGAGGCGCTGCAGATCTTCGGCATCCCCCGACAGATCTCGGTCCCGCTGGTCGCGCTCTTCGTCTGGCTCCTGGTGCTCAAGGGCAGCGCGCGGGTGGTGGAGCGCGTCTTCCTGGCGGCCTGCATCTTCTACGTCGCGTACCTGGTTGCTGGCGTCCTGGCCAAGCCCGACTGGCCGCAGGTGGCGCTGGGCTCGTTCCGCCCCACGCTGGCGCTGACCGGCCCGGCGCTGACCATGGTGGTGACGCTGGTGGGCACCACCATCGCCCCCTGGATGCAGTTCTATCTCCAGTCCGCCATCGTGGAGAAAGGCGTCAACATCGAGGACTACCGGCTCTCCCGGCTGGACGTGGTGGTGGGCTGCATCGTCACCGACGTGGTGGCGTTCTTCATCGTGCTCGCCTGCGCTGCGACCGTCCATCGCAGCGGGGGACACATCGAGTCGGCCGCCGACGCCGCGGTGGCGCTGCGGCCGCTGGCCGGCAAGTGGGCCAGCGCGCTCTTCGCCTTCGGGCTCTTCAACGCCTCGCTGTTCGCCGCCAGCATCCTGCCGCTCTCCACCAGTTACTACGTCTGCGAGGCCTTCGGCTGGGAGAGCGGCATCGACAAGCGCCGCCACGACGCCCCGCAATTCTACTTCCTCTATGAAGCGATGATCGTGCTGGGCGCCGGCCTGGTGCTGATTCCTGGCGTGCCGCTCTTGAAGATCATGCTGCTCTCGCAGACCGCCAACGGCGTCCTGCTGCCCTTCATCCTGGTCTTCATGCTGCTCCTCGCCCAGGACGAGCGGCTGATGGGCCGCTACCGCAACGGCCGCTGGCTCAGCGCCTTCTCCTGGCTCACCGCGGCCATCCTCGTGGTTCTCACGGCCCTCATGCTCTGGTTCTCAGTGCACTGAAATTCGGGGACACGATACGTAATTCGTCCGATGCCTCGGACGAATTACGTATCGTGTCCCCGATTTCTAGTGGGCGAGGGGGACGCTCGGCGCCAAGGGCAGGGCGAAGCTCTGGCGGCGCAGCAGCAAGTCGCGGAACGCGCGGGCGTCCAGGGGCCGCGAGAACCAGTATCCCTGCGCCGACTGCACATGCAGCATCTGCAGTTGCTGCACCTGCGCCGGGTTCTCCACGCCCTCGGCGATCACCTCCATCGACAGCGCGTGCGAAAGGCTGACGATGGTGCGCACGATCTCCGCCTGCTTGGCCGATTGCTCGATGCGGGCCACGAAGCTGCGGTCGATCTTCAGCGTGTCGAAGCGGAAGTTGTGCAGGTAGCTCAGCGACGAGTAGCCGGTGCCGAAGTCGTCCAACAAGAGGTGCACGTTGAGGTTCTTGAGCTGCCCCAGCAGCACGGCGGCCGGCCCCGCGTGCTCCATGATCACGCTCTCGGTCACTTCCAGCCGCAGCCGCGGCGCGGGCAGGCCGCTCTCCGCCAGCGCGGCCCGCACCTCGTCCAGCAGCTCGGGACGCAGGAGCTGTCGCGCCGAGAGATTGACGCTCACCGACACGCCGGGCTGCCCGCGCGGGATGGCGTCGTTCCACGCCTTGGCGTCGGCGCAGGCGCGCATCAGCGCCCAGCTCCCCAGCGGCACGATCAGCCCCGTCTCCTCCGCGCTGGGGATGAAGTCGTTGGGCGGGATGGTGCCGCGGGTGGGGTGGTCCCAGACCACCAGCGCCTCGCAGCCGGAGATCTGACCCGAGTAGAGCGAGACGATGGGCTGGTAGCGCAGGCGCAGCTCGCCGCGCTCGATGCCGCGCCGCAGGTCGGTCTCGAGCTGCAGCCGGGCGCGGGCATGCGCGTGCATCGCCGGCTGGAAGACCGCGTGCCGCGCGCGCCCCTGATCCTTGGCGCGATACATGGCGGTGTCGGCGTCGCGCAGCACCTCCTCGGGCCGCGCGTAGCTGGGCGCGCCCGCCGCCACGCCGATGGAGGCGCTGACGAACACCTCGGTGCCGTCGAGGTCGAAGGCCGCGGAGAGCGCCTCCTGCACGCGCTCGGCGGTGCGCAGCGGCTCGTCGCGGTCGGCAAAGTCTTCCAGCAGGAGCGCGAACTCGTCGCCGCCCAGCCGCGCCACCGTGTCGCCCGGCCGGGCGCAACGCTGCAGCCTGCGCGCCACCTGCACCAGCAGCACGTCGCCCTGGGTGTGCCCCAGGCTGTCGTTGACGGTCTTGAACCGATCGACGTCGAGGAAAAGCACGGCGAACCGGAAATCCTCACGCCGCCGCGAGAACGCCATCGCCTGGCCCAGGCGGTCGAGGAACAGCGCGCGGTTGGGCAGCCCGGTGAGGCCGTCGTGGAGCGCGTCGTGGAGCAGCTTCTCCTCGGCGGTCTTGCGGGCGGTGATGTCGGTCTGCGATCCGGCCAGCCGGTAGGCCTTGCCGGCGGCGTCGCGCACCGCCGCGCCGCGCACCAGCATCCAGCGCCAGCTCCCGTCCACGTGGCGCACGCGATGCTCGGACTCGAGGTGCGGGGTGCGCCCGTCCAGGTGCAGCCCCAGGTCGCCGGTGAGGCCCTGCCGGTCGTCGGGATGTACGCGGTTGAACCAATCGTCGGGCGAGTCGCCCATCTCGCCGTCCGCGATCCCCAGCTGCTGCTTCCAGCGCGGGGAGAAGAAGATGCGGCGGTTGGGCAGGTCCCAGTCCCAGAGGCCGTCGTTGCTGCCCTGCGCGGCGAGCGCATACCGCTCCTCGCTCTCCCGCAGCGCCTGGGCGGTCTTCTGCCGCTCGGTCACGTCGCGGGCGATGCCCTGGACCGCCACGGGCATGTGGCCGCGGTGCACCATGCGGCTCTTCAGCTCCAGGGGAACGCGCTTTCCCTCGCGGGTGAGGATCTCGACCTCGAAAGTCCGCATCTCGCCGGTGAGGTTCTTCTCCAGCGCCGCGCGGTATTCCGGGGCCACCAGGTCCCAGATGCGCATGCGCAGCACCTCGTCCCGCGAGTAGCCGGTGATCCGCTCGCAGGCGCGGTTCACCCAGGTGAACCGCCCATCGAGGTCGTGGGCGTAGATGATGTCGCTGGCGTTCTCCACCAGCTCCCGGCAGGTCCAGTCCTCCACGTAGTCTCGATCGTAGCCACGCGGCAGCGCGCTGGAAAGGAAAGGATGGTAGAGAGCGCTGGAAATGGACCAAGGCACTCCCGCTGGACGGGCGGTGCCCCGCACGGCCGCCAGGCGGGCGTGCAGCCGGCCGCCTGCGCCTGCGGGAGAAGCCACGGATGATGAAGGAGTGGTTCACTTTCAGTCTTCTCTCGCTCTCGGCCATCTTCTTCGTGGTGGACCCCATGGGCGTCATCCCCGTCTTCATGGCGATGACGCGCAACGATCCGCCGGAGAAGCGGCGGCGGATGGCACGGCGGGCTTCGGTGACAGCCTTCTTCGTCCTCAGCACCTTCGCGGTGGCGGGAACGCTCATCTTCCGCGTCTTCGGAGTGACGTTGGGCGCCTTCAAGGTGGCCGGCGGGGTGCTGTTGCTGCTCACCTCCATCGAGATGCTGCGGGCGCAGCAGCAGCGGACCAGGACCTCCCCCGAGGAGGAGCAGGAAGGCGCCGAGAAGGAGGACGTGGCCATCTTTCCGCTCGCCATCCCGCTGCTCGCCGGGCCCGGCTCCATCGCCACCGTCACCGCCTTGATGGGGCGGGCGGGGCGCATCCTCTTCGCCGTGCCGGTGGTGATCTCCATCGCGCTCACCTGCCTGGCCAGCTACGCGATGCTCGTCGCCGCCGAGCGCATCTCGCGCCTGCTCGGCGTCACCGGCCTCAGCGTCATCAACCGCGTCATCGGGCTGATCATCGGCGCCATCGCGGTGCAGTTCATGTTCGACGGGTTGCGCGACACCTTCCCGGGGCTGTCCGGGTGAAGCGGACGCTCTTGGCCCTGCTCTGTTCCGGGTGCGCGCTGCCGGTGGTGAGCGCCGGCACCTTCCTGCCCGCCGGCGACCTCAAGCCCGGCGAGTTCCACGCCAGCGCCTCCATGGAAGCCGGCCGCGTCCTGGCGGGCCCCGCCGACGTGCGCGACCTCCCCGCCACACCGCCGGAAGCGCAGCAGTACGACGTCTCCACCTGGGTGGCCTCGGATCTCTCCCTGCGGTACCAGGTGCTCAAGACGCTGGCGGTCGAGGCGCAGGTGAAGCTCACCAACCCCATCGTGCCCTTCATTCCCGCGCTGGTGGGCGGCGCGCTGGGCGTCCGCGTGCGACTGCTCGACCACGCGCCCGACGGAGGATTCGCGGTGGAGATCGGCGCGCGCGCCGTCGGGGTCAGCGTGCAGCAGCGCATCGACCGCAGCGCCAGCGGCCGCTCGCAGACCGATCTCTGGGACTATCGTTCGCTGGGGCTGGAGGTGCCGCTGATCGCCACCTACCGCGTGAACCCGCTCTTCGCCGTCACCGCCTCGCCCTTCCTGCGGGCATACTGGATCCGCGCCTGGCACACCATCATCTCCGGTCTCAGCGAGTCGCAGGCCGCGCTGCAATGGTCGCCGGTGCTCTCGGCGGGGATCGGCGCTGCGGCCGCCTTCGATCTCGGTCCGCTGGAGCTGTCGCCCGGCGTCGCCCTGGAGCTCGCCACCAAGCCCGGCCCCAACGCGGCCACCCACTTCCTCTTCGAGCCCGGCATCTCGGTGGGGACCCGCTTTTGAGCTGGGTAGCCACCGCCGTCGAGTACGTGATCTTCTGGCTGCTCTTGCCCTTCCTGCTCCTGCACCCCCGCGTGCGACAAGGAATCCGGCTGCGACTCGGGCTCTACGACGGAGTCGCCATGCCGCCGCCGGGGCCGCGCGTCTGGCTGCACGGCGCCTCGGCAGGAGACGTGCTGGGGCTGGTGCCCATCGTCCGCGAGCTGAAGGCGCTGCGCCCCGAGGTGCGGGTGATCGTCTCCGCCATCACCGACTCCGGCGCCTCGATGGCGCGGCAGAAGCTGGTGGCGCAGGGGCTCGCCGAGGTGGTCACGTTCCTGCCCTACGATCTGCCCGGCGCGTGCCGGCGCGCGCTCGCCGCGGTGCGGCCCGACGTCCTGGTGCTGGAGTACACCGAGCTCTGGCCCCAGCTGGTGCACGCCGCGGCAAACGCCGGAGTCCGCATCGCCCTCACCAACGGCCGGCTCGGCCCGCGCAACGTCTCGCGGTACGAGCTGCTCTTCCGCTTGACCGGGAACCTGCTCGAGCGATTCGACATCCTCATGATGCGCGCCGAGGAGGAGGCAGAGCGGGCGCTGTTGCTGGGCGCTCCGCCCGACCGCGTGCACGTGACCGGCAACACCAAGTTCGACGCGCTGGCGGTGAGCGTGCCCGCAAGCGAAGACGCGGCGCTGCGCGAGGCGCTGGCGCTTCGCGGCGAGCGGCTCTGGGTCTGCGGCTCCACGCACGAAGGCGAAGAGGCGGGCCTCCTGCGCGTCTTTTCCGTCCTGCGGCGAGAGCATCCGGACCTGCGCCTCCTCATCGCGCCCCGCTACATCGAGCGCGCGCAGCGCGTGCTGGCCTTGGCGCGGTCGATGGACCTGGGCGTGCGCCTCCGATCCGAGGCCGGTGGCGCGGAGCCTGTGATTGTGCTCGACACCATCGGCGAGCTGGTGCGGGCCTACCAGCTGGCGACGGTGGTCTTCGTCGGCGGCAGCTTCGGCCGCCGCGGCGGCCAGAACATCCTCGAGCCGGCGGCGTGCGGCAAGCCGGTGCTGTTCGGGCCGCGGATGGAGAACTTCCAGGACAGCGTCCAGGTGCTGGTGGGGCGGGGCGGCCTTCAAGTCAAGGACCCCACGGCGCTGCTGCGGCTGCTGCGCGACCTCCTGGCCCGCCCCGACGAGCTGCAGAAGCTGGGCGAACTGGCGCGCGAGGCGGTCTCATCGGTGCGGGGCGCCTCGGTGCGCGACGCGCGCCTGATCGCGGAGCTGATTCCGTGATCTTCTGGTGGCGGCGCAGCCCGCCGGCCTGGTCGATCTTGCTTGCTCCCGCCTCCGCCGCCTGGCGCGCCGGGACGGCGTTGCATCGCGCGGCGGCGCGGCCGGTGAAAGCGCCTGTTCCGGTGATCTCGGTGGGCAACCTGACCGTGGGCGGCGCCGGCAAGACGCCGGTCACCCTGGAGCTGGCCGCGCGGCTTTCGCGCCGCGGCCGCACACCGGCTGTCCTCAGCCGCGGCTACGGGCGCCGATCGCGCGCGGAGCTTCGAGTGCAGCCAGACTCACCCCTGGAGGACGCCGGCGACGAGCCGCTCTTGATGGCGCGGCGCGGCCTCCGGGTGTTCGTCGGCCCGCGCCGCGCGGCGCTGGCCGCGAGCGCGGTTGCGGAGGGCGCCGACGTGCTCCTGCTGGACGACGGTCTGCAGCACCACGGCCTCGCCCGCGACCTCGACGTGATCGTGCTGGATGCCTCCAACGCCTTCGGCAACGGCTCGCTGCTGCCGCGCGGGCCGCTTCGCGAGCTGCCCTCCGCGCTGGAGCGCGTGCAGCGCGGGATCCTTTGGTTGACCCGGTGCGACCTGCCCCGCGACCCGCGGGTGGACGGGCTGCGCCGCTTTCCGGTGGTGGAGAGCGCCTTCCAGGCGCGGGTGGAGCTGCGTGGCCGCCGCGTATTCCTCTTCGCCGGCATCGCCCGCCCCGACAGCTTCGCCGAGACGGTGCGCGGCCTGGGCGCGGAGGTGGTGGGGGCGCGCTGGTTCCGCGACCACCACGCCTTCACGCCAGCCGAGCTGTCGGCGCTGCGCTCCCAGGCCAAAGGCGCCCTGCTGGTGACCACCGAGAAGGATCTGGCGCGCATCGAGCGGCCGGAGGGAATCGTCGCGGTGCCGGTGGAGCTGCGCATCCTCNGCGGCGAGGACGCGCTGGAGCGCGCGCTCGGTGAAGTGCTGTGAGGNGGCTGGTCNTCCATCTGGGCCAGCTGCTGGGCCGGCTGGCCTGGCTCCTGGGCATCCGGCGCGCGGTCGCGCTCGACGGACTGCGGCGCGCTTTCCCTGAACTGGGAGAGGACCGTCGCCGCGCCATCGGGCGCGCCTCGTACGTGCAACTCGGCCGCAGCCTCGCGGAGATCGTGATGCCCTTGCCCGAATCGGAGCTGGACCGGGCGGTCCGTTTCGAGGGCTGGGAGCTCGTCGACAGCGGCCTCGCCCAGGGAAGGGGCGTGGTCTGCGCCATCGCGCACTTCGGGAACTTCGAGCTGCTGGCGCGCATGGGCCCGCGCCGCGGAGTCAAGCTGTCGGTGATCTCCCGCAACCTGGGCGACGCGTTCGGCCGCTGGTTGATGAAAGCCCGCTCGTCGAGCGGTGTGCACAACCTGCCCGATCGCGGCTCGTCGCGCGAGGCGTTGGCCGCGCTGCGCCGCGGAGAGGTGCTGGCCATCGCGGTGGACCAGAACATGCGCCCGAGCCGCGGCATCTTCGTGGACTTCTTCGGCGACAAGGCCTGCACCACGCCGGCGGCGGCCGTGTTCGCGCTGCGGGCCGGCGCGCCCCTGATCGCCGCTTTCCCCGTGAGGCAGCCAGACGGGACGCACTTCGTGCGCATCCGCGGGCCGTTCACGACCACGATGAGCGGGCATGCGGCGGTCGTGGACCTCACGCAGCAAGTGACCCGCGCGGTCGAGGAGGAGGTCCGCGCGGCACCCGACCACTGGTTCTGGGTACACAGGAGATGGAAGACGCGGCCGGTTTGAGGGAACCGGCCCGGGTTTGGGTTAGGTTCAGGGGAGATGCGTGTCCGAGGGATGGCCGGGATGAATCGGGAGCTCGAGCAGCTGCTGGCGCGATTTTCCAAGGCGCGGGTCGCGGTGGTGGGCGATCTCGTCGCCGACGAGTTCGTCTACGGCGAGACCGACCGCATCAGCCGCGAGGCGCCGGTGCTGATCGTGCGCTACGAGTCGGCCGAGCTGAAGGCGGGCTGTGGCGCCAACGCCATCATGAACCTCTGCGCGTTGGGTGCGCGGGTGCAGGCGGTGGGGCTGCTGGGCAGCGACGAGATCGGCCGGCGGCTGCGCACCCTGCTGCGCGATGCGGGTGCCGACGACTCCGGGGTGCTCTCGGTGGACGGACCCACTTCCACCAAGACGCGGGTGCTGGCCGGCGGCAAGAACACGCGGCGCCAGCAGATGCTGCGCATCGACCGCGACGGCCCTCCCGCGCCGGTTCCGGCGCTGGCGCAGAAGCTGATCAAGGCGTTGGCGCAGTCGGCGGCCAGGGCGGACGCCATCCTCGTCTCCGACTACGGCCTGGGCCTGCTCTCGCCCGCGCTGGTGGACGCGGTGAAGTCGCTGGCAGCGCAGGGCAAGACCGTCTGCGTGGATGCGCGCTACGGCGTCGGCCGGTACCGCGGCGTGACGCTGGCCAAGCCCAACGAGGTGGAGCTGGAGCAGGCGGTGGGCCGCGCCATCGGCGACGATCCGGTGGCGCTGGAAGAGGCCGGCCGCGAGCTGCTCAAGTCGCTTCGCGTGGAGGCGCTCCTGGTCACGCGCGGCCGCAGCGGCATGGCGCTGCTCCGCCCGGGCGCGCCCACCGCGCTCGTTTCGGTCCACGGATCTGCCGACGCCGTGGACGTGACCGGCGCCGGCGACACGGTGATGGCAGCCACTACCGTGGCGCTGGCAGCGGGAGCGGAGCCGGTGCAGGCGATGCGGATCGCCAACGTGGCCGGCGCGCTCAAGGTGCAGAAGCCCGGCACGGTGCCGGTGACGGCCGCGGAGCTGCGCGCCGAGCTGAAGCGCGCCGAGGTGGCGCAGCCCACGCTCTTGGTGCAGCCGCGCGCGGCGTCGCGGGGGCGGAGGTGATCGTCTCACTGGAGCAGGCCGCCGCGGAGGGGCGGCTGGCGCGCGGCCGCGGGCGGATGGTGGCAGTGGCCAACGGCGCCTTCGATCTGCTGCACGTGGGCCATGTCCGGTACCTGCTCGGCGCCAGGCAGGCGGCCGGCGACGGCCTGTTGATCGTCGGCGTGAACAGCGACTCTTCGGTGCGGACCTCGAAAGGCCCGCGGCGGCCCCTGTTGCCCGAGCGCGAACGCGCCGAGCTGGTGGATGCGGTGAAGGGCGTGGATCTGGTGGTGCTCTTCGAGGAACAGACGGCGGAGGCCCTGCTCTCGGCGTTGCGGCCGGACCTGCACGTGAAAGGGACCGACTACACGCCCGAGACCGTGCCGGAGCGGGCGCTGGTGGCGAGCTGGGGCGGCCGCACCGTGATCGCCGGAGACCCCAAGGACCACTCCACCACCGCGCTCCTGGAAAGGCTCAAGAAGCTGCTGTGACGCGGCTCTCCGCCACCATCATCGCGCAGGACGAGGAGCGCGATCTCCCGGGCTGCCTCGCCTCGCTGCGCGGGTTCTGCGACGAGATCCTGGTGGTGGACGGCGGCTCCCGCGACCGGACCCGGGAGGTGGCGGCCGAGGCCGGAGCGCGGGTCCTGGAGCGGCCCTTCGACGACTTCGCGCGCCAGCACGAGTACGCGCGCGGCGAGGCGCGCGGCGAGTGGGTGCTCTCCATCGACGCCGACGAGCGCGCCTCGCCCGAGTTGGCCCGATGTGTACCGGGTGTACACCTGGCACACATCGCGCACAGCGCATACTCGCTCCCCTTCAAGAACCACTTCCGCGGCGTCTGGCTGCGCCATGGCGGCTTCTGGCCCGACCGCCACGTGCGCCTCTTCCGCCGCGATGCCTGCCGCTACGACCCGGCACGCGCCGTCCACGAGAAGCTCATCGTCACCGGCTCCATCGGCCGCCTCGACGCGCCCATCCTCCACCACACCTACGATTCGCTGGAGGACTGCCTGCGCAAGATGGACCGCTACGGCGAGCAGGCGGCGCGCATGCTGCACGCGCAAGGCGTGCGCGCGGGCGCCTGGGACGTGGCGGCGCGGCCGCTCTGGCGGTTCGTGCGCGGCTACTTGCTGCGCGGAGGGTTCCTCGACGGCGCGGCCGGCGCGGCGATGGCGTGGTCGCGCGCGTACGAGGGATTTCGCCGCTACGCGCGCCTTTGGGAGTTATCCAGGTTCTCGTGATAGGAGCACGCCATGGCCATCGCTCCCGAGCTCAAGGAGATCCTCGCTTGCCCGAAGTGCAAGGGCGAGCTGGAGTTCCGCGAGGAGCAGAAGCAGATCGTCTGCAAGGCGTGCCGCCTGGTGTACCGCATCGAGGACGACATTCCCGTCATGCTGATCGACGAAGCGCAGCCGCTGCAGACGTGACCCTGGCAGATCGACTGGCGGCGCATGGCCCCACGCGCATCCTCGTCGTCCAGACCGCGTACCTGGGCGACACCGTCTTCACCTCCGCGCTGGTGGCTGCGCTTTCAGCCCGCTGGCCCTCTGCGGAAATCGATCTCTGCGTCGCGCCGCGAGCGAAGGACATCGCGCGCGCCGTCCCCGGCGTGGGGCACGTCCACGTCTTCGACAAGCGCGGCGTCGATCGCGGGCTGCGGGGGTTGCGCCGCGTAGCCGCCCGGCTGGCCACGCGGCAGTACGCGTTGGCGATGCTGCCCCACCGCTCGCTGCGCACCGCGCTGCTCGCGCGGCTGGCAAGGATACCCGAGCGCGTTGGATTCGCAGGCGCGCCGGGAGCGCTCCTCTACACCACGCGTGTGTGGACGCCGCACGAGGCGTTCCTCCTCCAGGAAGCCGATCTCGCGCGAGCGGTCGGGGCAGAGCCCGCTCCCATGCGCCTCGTGCCGCGCCCCGAATGGCTCGCGGCCGCGGAATCCGTCTTGGGACCGCCAGGGGAAAGGTTCGCAGCCGTCTGTCTGGGGTCGGAGTGGGCGACCAAGATCTGGCCCGCGCCGCGCGTGGCGGCGCTGGTTCGCCTGCTGGCGGAGGAAGGCTTCCGCCCTGTCCTGGTCGGCGGCCCGCGCGAACGGCCGCTCGCGCAGGAGGTGGGCGCCGCGGAACGATGCATCGACACCACCGGGAACCCGGTGGGAGAGGCGCTGGCGGTCCTCTCCCTCTCTTCGCTCGCGGTCGGGGGCGACACTGGCCTCGTGCACGCGGCGCGCGCGATGGGGATCCCGACCGTGGCCGTATTCGGCCCCACCTCCCCCACCGTGCACCTCTTCGGCCCGCGCGAGCGCGCCGTGTCGCTCGGCCTCTCCTGCTCTCCCTGCAGCGCGCACGGGTCGCGGCGCTGTCCGCTGGGACATCACCGCTGCCTGCGCGATCTCGAGGCGGAACGCGTGGCCGAGGCCTGCGCGGAAGTGTTGGCGTGATCGATCCGCGCCTCGATCCGCCACCCGGGCTCGCGGCGCGTCTGCTGGTGCGGCTTGCCCGGGTAGTCCTTCCGCTTCCCTCGGCGCGCCCGGCGCAAATCCGGAATCTGCTGGTGGTGCGCACCGACGATCGAGTGGGCAATGCCCTGCTCACCATCCCGCTGGTGCGGGCGCTGCAGGCGGCGCTTCCAGGGACCGAGGTCGATCTGCTGCTCGCCGCGCGGCGCGCCCGCGTGGCCGAAGGGCTGCCTCGCCTGCGCGTGATCCGCTTCGACAAGCGCGCCGGGCCGCTGGGCTACCTGCGCTTCCTGGGCGGGCTGCGAGGCCGCTACGACGTGGTGATCGACGCCGCGCACTGGCACGCCTTCTCCGTCACCTCGGCGCTGCTCTCGCGCTGGGCAGCGCGCGGCTGGGTGATCGGATCCGATCGCGGGCCGGCGGAGATCTACAGCGCAGCCGCGGCGCTCCCTGCTGCCGGCATCCCCGACGTGAGGGCGAGGCTGGGCCTCGGCGCTCCGCTGGGCCTCTCGCTCCGGTCAACGCCGCTGGAGACGGCGCTCGGCCGCGGCCCTTCGCCGGTCGCGGGCCGCTTCGCTGCGCTCAACCCGGGGGCGCGCAAGCAGGACCACCGCTGGCCGGCGGCGCGCTTCGCGGAGCTGGCGGCGCGGCTCTGGCGAGAGCGCGAGCTGCGCTCGGTGGTGTTCTGGGGCCCGGGCGAAGAGGCGCTGGCGCAAGAGGTCGTGGCCGCGTCGCCCGACGCCGCGGAGCTGGCGCCGCCCACCGACCTCGACCAGCTGGCCGCGGCCTTCCGCGCCGCCGATTTGATCGTGACCAACGACACGGGGCCGATGCACCTGGCGGTGGCCTGCGGCGCACCCGTCCTGGGAGTGTTCCTCGACCAGGCAGGCCTGCGCTGGTCGCATCCGGGCCCGCTCTTCGAAGCTGTGGTCGCGCCGGCCGACGTGGCGCCGGCCCTTCTGGCCGCGGCCCGGCTCCTTGACAGGGCCCGCTCGGCAGCGGAACCTGCTCGCACTCCGGAGGGCCCTTGATTCGCTCCATGACCGGGTTCGGCGCGGGCCGCGGCGAGGCCGGCGGCGAGGCGGTTTCGGTGGAGCTGCGCGCCGTGAACGGCAAGTTCTGCGAGGTGAAGGCGCGCCTGCCCCGCGAGCTCGCCGCCCTCGAGCCCGAGCTGGTGAAGACGGTCAAGTCGCGCCTCAACCGCGGGGTCGTCGAGGCTTTCGTCCGGCGCGAGAACGGCGGTGCGCGCGGCGTGCTGCCGCGAGCGGACGTGGCCCTGGCCGCCGCGTACGCCAAGGCCCTGCGGGAGCTGAAGGACGCGCTCGGGCTCTCGGGCGAGCCTACAGTCCAGGACCTGGCGGCCCTGGACGGCGTCATCTCGCTGGGCGAGGCGCAGCCGGATGCTGCCGCCGCGTCGTCGGCGCTGCGCGACGCATTGGTCTCGGCCCTGGACGCGCTCGATCAGATGCGGCGCCGCGAAGGCGAGGCGCTGGCCCGCGATCTTCTCGCCCGGCTCGATGCCATCGAGAAGGGCGCAGCAGAGGTGGCGCGGCTGGCCCCCCTTCAAGTCGGCGCCGTGCGCGAGCGGCTTTCGGCCCGCATCGCCGAGCTCACCCGCGGCGTTCCGCTGGATCCCGGCCGGTTGGCGCAGGAGGTGGCGCTCTTCGCCGACCGCACAGACGTCGCCGAGGAGCTCACCCGGCTGGCCAGCCACCTGGCGCAGGCGCGCGGCCTGATCGGCTCCGATGCCCCAGCCGGCCGCAAGCTGGAATTCCTGGTGCAGGAAGTGAACCGCGAGATCAACACCATCGGTTCCAAGTCGCAGCACGCCGCCATCGCAGCGCAGGTGGTGGAGCTCAAGGCCGAGTTGGAGCGCGTGCGCGAGCAGGTGCAGAACGTCGAATGAAACCCTTGCTGCTCATCCTCAGCGCGCCGTCGGGCACCGGCAAGACCACGCTGGCGCGGCGACTGGTCCAGGCGCATCCCGGCGCCGCCTTCTCGGTCAGCTACACGACCCGCAAGCCTCGGGGCTCGGAGAAGGAAGGGGTCGAATACCGCTTCGTCTCCGACGAGCGTTTCCAGGAGATGATCGCCGCCCACCAGTTCCTCGAATGGGCGCACGTCCACGGACACCACTACGGCACGCCGCGGACCGCGCTCTCGGCCAGCGCCTCCTTGGTGGTCTTCGACATCGACGTGCAGGGGGGCGAGAGCATCAAGAAGCAGCACCCGGAAACCGTGCGCGCGCTCATCCTTCCTCCCTCGCTCGCCGAGCTGGAGCGGCGCCTGCGCGCCCGCTCGACCGACGACGCGGCGACCATCCGCCGCCGCTTGCACGCCGCGCGCATCGAGATCCGTCTCGCCTGCGCGGCGGGCTACGAGTACTGGGTCGTAAACGAGGACTTGGAGAAAGCGTACGCCGACCTGGAAGCGATCGTGCGCGCGGAAGGCTGCAGGGCAGGGCGCCGCCCGCTCGCCCCCGATCTGGGAGTTCCGTAAGCAAAGCCGCTTGACACGACAGCGCCGCGGAGGTACACAGCGCCCCCCTTCACGAGGGAGACAACGGGACGGCGCAGGCAGAACGCGTCGGGAAGTTGCGTTGTCGGTTGGGAGTTGTAGAAGCCTTGGTCCCGCAGTCGGTTGTCCGCGGTGGCAGTGAGGTTCGGTCCTTGAAAACTGGATAGCAAGTCCACGAAGCAGATTGCGGAACCGCAATGCTTTGAGTGAATTGGCAGTAAAATTGGAATCACGTCAGCACAGGAGCTGACGCTCCGATGAGAAGTTTTTAATTGGAGAGTTTGATCCTGGCTCAGAACGAACGCTGGCGGCGTGCCTAACACATGCAAGTCGAGGGAGAAAGCCCGCAAGGGTGAGTAAACCGGC